>JAEEGL012023628.1_pt1 | contig 13607 bp, 19 predicted proteins | sample 9134231 | NCBI WGS metagenome assembly JAEEGL01 (sample SAMN16246548, study PRJNA631951) | gut metagenome | biome: gut microbiome; feature: rumen; material: fiber-attached | host: Bos | place: Iran: Karaj | collected 2018-10
GATGAGTGTGTCCTTACCGGCACCAGGGAGACCGACCATCATATAGACCTTGAGCTCCTTCCTGGTGTCATTGGTTGTCTTCCACTTCCAATTACCCTCGGTAGGAACCACGCTCGGCTTCTGATAGCAGTTAAGATGGGAAGCCACCGAAGCCAACTCGTTTACTTTTTCGTAATCGGCTTTCTTGGAGTCTTCGTCAGCCTGCCAGGAGCCGTCGATGTCACAGGTTTTCAACAGGCATACGTGCTTGATGTTCACACGCTTGGAAAGCCTGAGAATTTTCTCGATAATTTCACTCTTGGACTCGAAGATGTGTAGTGGCTCCATGTGCCACCGGACCAGGGAACATACCTGCTCCCTGAACTCATAGCCTTCGTCCCACAGCAACTTACGGGCGATTTTCTCGCCGTCAATCTCGTGGCCGTAGGCGTGCCAGTTGCCTTTCTTGAAAATAGTGGTTGTTCCCTTTCCGATGTCGTGGAAGAGGGCGGCGGTCATGAGGACCATGCACTCGAACGGCCTGGTCTTATAGGTGATACGGAAGAATTTGAGACGCTTTTCCATGGCTTCGCACACCTTCTTGGTGTGTACGAACGCATCACCCTCGGCATGCCACTTCGGGTTCTGTTCGCACTTCTTAAGTGTTGCGAACTCAGGTATTTTCTCAATCTTCTTCCAGTCGTAGTGAAGCTGTTCGTCCTCTACGTAGAATATCTTATCAGTCAATTTCATTGTAACCTAAAATTAGCAAGTCATACTTGCGTTCATCATCAAATCCAAACCCCTCTTTAGACTTCGGAGTCTCGAAGCCTGGGCTACCGGTGTTAGCAACAACCTCGACACTGGACAGTTCTCTGTCCGAGTAAGAACCGTAGTTTCTCCCGTCGAGAACTTCACGGAAAATCTTGTAGGCTTTGTCCGTGTTTTCGGCTGTTACGTAGGCTCTAAAAGCCCGTGTTTTAACAAGATAAAGGTACATATCAATAACTGTCGTAAAAATAGACCTTAAGGTCCTTATGTGTCTGCATGTAATCGGCGAGCCAGGTCAATCTGATATAGATGTTCACCATGTTGTCCAACTGTTCCTCGAACTCCCAGATTGAGTCGGCGTTCTCGTCCCAATAATCCTTTCCGATGAAAGGCTTCAATGCCCTCAAAATCGGTATGATGTCGTCGTATTCAAGCAGGTGGTCGCCACAACTGTTGCGGTCTTTCCTAAGAACACCGAGTATTGCGTTCCTGATACCCCAGCACTTTCGCCAATAAGCGACGTGCTGTTCGTCTTTGTCGAAGTCGTTCCAGACAAAGCAAGGGCACTTTTCAAGGTCTTCCCTAATTTTGTCTGATTCTTTGATTATGATACCATTGTCTAAACCCATAATTCAATAGTTTTGACAAAGATACATAACATTTTTCAAAGAAACAACTCAGTTTTTGTAGATTTCTCCGTGGTATCTGCCTGTAAGGTATGTGACGTAGACGGCTTCCACCCAGTTCAGTTCCGGATGCTGGCGTTTCAGCATAACCAGGAACTTCTCGATGTCTTTAGGGCCATCAAAGTCGTTGAAATAAGCCTTTTCCTCGGCGAGTTTCTTGTAGTTATAATCTTCGAGGTAGGTCAGTTCCTTTTCTTTTTCTTCTTGCTCTTTTCTCTTTTCCTCTTTCTTTTGGTTGATGCGGTCCAAAAGGTCATAGAACCAGTCGTTACAGTCAGCGAGGAATGCCATGAAACCGAGTAGAATACACCCAATGCAGCACATGGGGAGCCAGAGGGCCTGTCCGTGAGCTAACTTGTCGATGAAGAAAAGCATCATGAACGCAAACGCTACTGCGAGAAGGAATAGCGCCTGGGCAAGTCCACTGTATATGTTGTGCAATGTTTTTCTTGTCATAACAGTAAGTTTTTAATATAACATAGCTTCCCTCAACTTTACGTCACGCTTTCCGAGAAAATACAGTGCAGCCAACTGGAACTGGTTGTACTTCTCCATATCGAACGGAATGCTTTCCTCTGCGACGAAATCACGTGTGCCCTGGAAGAACTTGGGGTACCCTTTCTTGTGGTCACGCTTTGGCTGGTGGACCCGGTACTTTCCGTCAAGCAACAGGCTCCAAGTGTCCCTTTCCTCCCAGACATCAGAAATCTTCTGGTCGTCTGAATAGGCATGGATGATTTGTTTCTTGTGCCGGTAGAACCGGTTACGCAGGTTCTTGGGACAGTTTTCGTCCTTGACCATCTTGTTCACCTCATCCATGAGGTCGAGCACGTTAGATGGAATTTTGAAGTCGCTTGGAACACGCTTCTGAAAAACCAACTCGTTGAACTCTTCACGAGTCATACCGTTGTCAACGTTTCCGTTGACGATGATTGAAGCGATTGCTGCTTTTGCACTGAACGAAAGGTGCGTACGATAGAGGTAAACACCGAGGGGAATGGTGTCAGTCTCGTAGACCGGCTCTTCGGTGGTATTGGCCTTTTTACCACGGTTGCACTTCGGGTCACCTGCGTTTCCATATTTCTGATAATGGACTTTTCCGAGGTAGTACAGAGCGGATAACTGGAACTGCGTGAACGTCTCCTGGTCGAACGGAATTGCTGTATCTTCGTGCTTGTACTCACGCTTTCCGATAGGGGTCAGCCTGGCGCCAGCGTACGAGTTCTTCAACTGATGGAACTTATACTTTCCGTCAACGACAAGGGAGACACAGGGCCCCTCGTCGTACACGTCAGTAACACGCCCTTCCTTGATTGCTTGCTTGATGATGCGGCCCTTGTAATCATAGAACCTGTTCTTGTAGTTGTTGGGGCAGGACGGGTCCTTTACCATCTGGTTCACCGTGACCATCAGGTCAAGGTAGTTTTCCGGGAGCTTGTAGTCATCCGGAATCTTGTACTTTTTCGCAATGGAACAATACCCTGCGTGAGTGAGGTTCCGGTTCCGATAGTTGTTGGACAGGCCGGTCATGATGGACAGAATGGTGTTTTTCTCACCAAACGTGATTGGCAGGTCCTCAAGGTAGTCGTATAGTAACATAAGCAAATCGTTGTTTCTGCAAATATAATCGTTATTTCGTTTCCGGCCAAACCTTTTTTAGGATTTTGTCGAACAACGGAATGTACTTGAGCTTTGCGCCGTCGATAAAGCGCTCCTTGCCGATGGCAACATCAACAGCAACGGAAGGGAACGTCCGGTAGAAGTTCTCCCACTCACGATTGGAACGTTTCATGGAAGGCACACGAATCCACTGGCACCTGTTGTCACGGTCGAACTTTGAGTCTTCGAGCTTCAGTAGCTCGTGGATATTGTCGGTCTCACAGGGGTATACGGCTGGCTCGTCGTCATAGAGACCGTCACGCATTTCCTGCTCGTAGGTTTCTTTCTGCCGACGAATAGCCTTCTCGACCTCTTCCTCCAGGTTTTTGTAGAACGGAGGGAAACGCCTGTCGTCGCTCTTCTGGTCCATGTACCCCCTACGGAAGTTGTCGGCTCGCTTGCTCCTGTCAGCAGACACCATGTAGTTGTATTTGCTGTTGTATCTCATAGTTAAAAACTGCCCTCTTTAGCAAGTTTAATGTAGCAACTGATTTGCTGCTGGAGCCTGAACGCCTTGGAACCACTCCAGGCCGTCCCGTCGTTCCACTTCACCTTCTCATAGATTTTGTGGGCTGTCTTAAGGGACACACCCTCAGAGAACCATGTCGGGTAACTCCCGTTACTGGACTGCTCCGAGTAACCTACATGCAGAATTAAGTGGGACGGAATACCGTGTCCTGTCGCATAGACATAGAAGTACCAGAGATTCTCCTTGGACTTACGTTTTGTATTACTGGTTTTTGCCATTATATGTGATTTTATAGTGTTGTAAATGCCTATATGCAAAAAACATGCCAGAGCCGTGTTTCTTCAGGCTTTCTCTTCAAGTTTCCATGTAAATCCGTTAATTTCGATGTTTTTCTTGATTCTAACGTTAATTCCCTGTGCAGTTATCCCTTCGTCTTGCCCGGCTTCAGCTTTTGTGTTGTACGTTTTCACAACCTCCCCGTTTTTCATTTTAAGAATACGTGGCTTGTCTTCTTTTATGTCGAACGAGAAATATTTGTCTTTTTTTCTTTGCATGTAATATGTTTTTTCGTTGTAAAGAACTGATTTCAGGGTTACAAAATCATGTTTTCTGTTAACCTCAATCAAAAAGTTTCCACGGTTATCACTTATTATGTTCGAGTGGATACCGTATTTGTCCTCAAGAAAATTTTTTATAACAACCAGATGCTCTTTTTTCTTACTTATGATTGACCAGTTATAGTTATGATATTTGGTTGTTTTTTCTACCCCGTGTTTATCAACATATCTTTTTTTCCCCTGTGTGACACAAACAGTTCCGTCTCCATCAAAGTACCCACGTATAAAATCTATCATGAATATATCAGGTACCATAGATAAATCGGTTGTCGTACCGGTAGTTTTGTTGGAACCCATTCCATATTTGTTAAGTGTTTCACACAGATGTTTAGATGTTACAATTAGTGTTACCATTGGTTTTGATGTGTAACCGGTTTTCTTATTTTCAAAACCCTTGGATGTCGTTATTTTTCTGTGTGGTGATATGGCATTTCTGAACAGTTCTACACTTTTAATTTCCGTTTCGGTTAACGAAACTGAAAATTTGTTTTCATAAACACAACCATCAGCAAAGTAAAAACCAAGAAGATACGCTTTAAGCTCTGAGTCAATTGTATCGAAAAACCGATGATTTGTTGTTTCGTCTAAAAAACGGGTCCTATACTTTAGTCCGAGTTTTTTGAAAAGCAATTTTAACTCATATTCACTCGCATTTAACTGTTTTCTGAGGTTGGTTAACGTTATATCCCCGTTAATATACCGGTGGTACAAATCCCTCGTAAACCTTTTTTCTATTTGTGTTAAGTCCATGTTTGTTTCGTTTTCATTATAAATATTATGTTTTTACAAAAATACTAAAAATATATTGAAAAAACAATAGCACCCGTGTTACCGGATGCTATTGTTCTAATTCAAATCCTCGATGTTTTCGATTCCTGCATCAAGTTCTGCTGCTTCACCAGACAAGAACTTAAAACACTTCAGTTTAACTGCATGTGGTATCATATCTTCCTTCTTAATAACAATACCCTCATGCGGGACTTTGTTGTTGCAGTCTGGAGAGTTTTTCTCCATGTAAAACCTATCATCGTTTGCAAGTTTTTCGATAAAGTTAACTCCCCACTGCTCGTCTTGTACAAGTTCAGGGTAGAGGTCACGTGCGTAGCCGTAGTAACGCTCGATTGCTGGCATGAGGCCAACGTTCTCGCACCACTGACGAACCTCCCTGGCTGAGAACTCGTGTACCTTTCCGTCCATGTTGGTGAGGGTGATACGGTACACAAGAATCTTGTAGTGCTTGTTGTAGGTGTAGTCCTCTCCAGCCTTAGGAAGTTCACATCCGTAGTCGTAGTTCTTCTGGATGTACTTGCCGTTTGGCAAGAATCCGACGATTTCGGCGTAGATGGTCATGCCCTTGATGAGGTATGGCTTCACATACTCGAAGGCAATCTTCCATACGTCTCCACCACCCTCACCGTAGAAGCCGTCAGTCACGCCTCGATTGATGTTGGCGTTCTTGATGACTGAACGTGAAGCGTAGAGGTAGTCGTACCTGTTGAACTCTTCCTTGGTAAGGAACTTTGCAATTTTCTCACCAAGGCTAAGCGGGTGTTTACACAACACGTAAGCGAAGATAGCAGAGGTTCCGTGCCATTTGTCGCTAATGTGGATTAGGTCGTCGGGTAGTATGAAATTCGGCGTACGTCTGTAAATTTCAGTTGAATAATGGAACCTGAACTGTTCGTCGATAACCCGGTTGAACTTCTTCAACTTCTTCTGGCGACGGTCGTACCTCTTGTCCTTTGCTGAGTTTCCACCCTGCTGCTGGCGAACAACGTACTTCTTGTTAATCCAGAATGACTTGCCCTTGTGTTCAACCTCGTCGAACTCGGTACCAACCGGACAGTCGTCCTCGGAGAATGGTACGTTGGTTGAAGAAACAACGAAATCAAGCAACATTTGTAGTGGAAGGAGGAAGCCCTCGGACACCTGACCCTTCAACTTAATCGCCTTTACTCGTCCGTTGTCTTCAAACATACCACTCTTTTCCGGGTTGGCGTTCAGTTCGGCATGCTTATACAGGTTAGCAAACGAGAGGAACTGCGGGTTAATGCAGCAGGAAGTAGGGAAATAAACGAACTTTCCAGGCTGCTCATCAATGCCAACGAGGATGTTGAAGCCATCCACGTGAGCAACCTTCAACCTGGTTACCTCCGGGTTGATGTGTGGTGCGAACTCCTTGAGCTCGACAACCTTCGCCAAGTAGTTAACATTGGCGTTCTTGCTTTTGTTTAGCTTCATTGTGCTTGTTATTGAAAATATTATTTATACTGCTCGGCAAACTCTTTGAGTGCCGTGAGTGCAGTCTTTACTTCTTCTTCGTCATCGCTGTTGAAGTAAGTCACAAGTGCGTCCAACAGCGGTGCGGCTTTTCGGTTTACATACTCCGTAGCACGGAACACACCGTAGTTCATGTGTCCACGTTCGTTGGCGTATCTACCATCGGACGGAAAGAACCGTGGTATTTTAGACCCGGAATAGTTCGATGGGTTTATCTCGAAGTCGTTTTCAGTCAGTAATGGTTTAGCTTTCATCGTTGCATGATTTGAAATCTTCCTCAGGAGTAAACCAGTCATCCTTGATTAAGTTGCCAATCGACTTGATTAGCCCGTTAACTTCACGGATTCTAATGGCTTTACCTACGAGCTCGCTGTACTTATTGACCTCGCAGATGTCAAAAACCCTTTTGATGTACCAACCGGCAACGTTACCTCCGGTGTTGGTGAACTGGCGTTGAGCCTGGTTCATTAGGTTTATAGTGCCAAAAGCCTGATGCCCACATTCGTGAACAAGGTACAGGATAAAGCACAGGCATCCGTGGTCTTCAAATTCGAGGCTTACGTCCTCGATTTTTGCGTTGTAAATTCCGTCTTTCATATATTACAGATATGGGTCAACATAATCCTCGACGTACTTTGGGCAAGCCATCTGATTGATGATTGTCTGCACACCTTTCTCAACCTCTTCAACGGTGTTTCCTTCCACCATTTGTGAAGCCGGGTTTGGCGTGTTCGCATACACGTTGAGTGCATCGAAATGTGGCATTACCTGCGTATGGCCGATGCTCGTGAAGGTTCCTTGTTCGTTCCTCGAAAAGAAAACGACTGCACCTAATTTGTTACTTGTTGCCATGTTAGTCCCCAAAGCCGATTGATTTCTTATTAACGCTGGTCTTGTTCTTGAGTTTACCTCTCGTCTTGGACATGGCGTAGATAGTCTCGAAGGACTCTTCCTCACTGTGGCCAAAGACAAAATGTAACAGAATTAGCTCGTTGATGTGGTCAATGGTAAGGCCCTCGGTCTTCTCGACCCACTCGTTAATGTTAATCTTCTCAAGGTCTTCCGGAAGCACGGTGGCTTCGATGAACATCTTACGGCTTGCGTCGTTCGGGAGAGGGAATTCCACTACCCTGTCAAACCTGGAAGGTCTGTTGGTGTAGCGTTCCTCCAGATACTCGATATGGTTGGTGGTTGCGATGGTCACCAGACCGCTGAGTTTGAGGTTACCGTCAAGGATGTTCAGGAGCAGGGTGTTAAGCTGGCTTGAACACTGGGTGAAGGTGTCGATGTCCTCGATGATGGCGATGATTTTGCGGGCAGGCTCAATCTTCCTAATCCTTCTGACAGCCTCAGGGAATGCACTGATTTCCTGTTCGGTGGTCAGTGAGAACACGATTCCGTCGTATTCTTCGATTAGTTCCTGGCACATCAGGTTGATGAGCGAGGTCTTCCCGGTACCTGGAGCCGAGTACAGAAGATAGTTTCTCCTGAACACACGCTGGTACTTTTTGTAGATTTCCTCGGATTTCCAGAACTTGGAAATGTCGTCGAGTATGAGGTCAGTCGCTTTGTTTGGAAGTCGGTATAACTTGTTTAGTTCGACCGTCTCCTTGGTGAAATACATGCCCAGGGTGTTTGAGAAGTTGATGCTGTAATAGCCTTTCTCAAGTCTTGGCATCGTGTTCGATACGGGAATGATGCACCCGTCAACCGATGACCATTGAGACAGGGCTTTTACCATGTTCTCTGCCTTTTCTTCCGGGATTGGTGGTGCGATGCCGTCTAAATCACCAAATGCCTGGTAATTGCTGTTTTTAACGATATATTCCATATTCCTACTGTGTGTTACATTCTAAAGCCTTGGTTATTCATCATCCATTCATTATATTCCTGGAAGGTGTCAACCCCGGCGTTTTCAAGTTTTACCCTAAAGTGATTGTACAGCGTTTCGAGTGGTACAAGCTGTCTGCTGGCAAGCAACCCATCAAAACCAACGTCAACACGCAATTCAAGGCTTTCTTCGTTATAATTGTCGATTGAGCCGTGAGTGTGACCATGAACCATGCACGTTCCGTGTGGGCGCCTGTTCCAAGTTAGCATTGGATAATGGCACATTTCTACACAAAACGTTTCTTCTGGTGGAATGTAATCGTATTGGTTGTTGTTGAACTTGGCTTCTTTAATCTGGCCGGTCCACTCGAAGTAACGTTCAAGCCCATGCAATGACTTGTCGTGGTTTCCTTCGATTAGGAACTTCTTTCCCTTCAACTGGCGTAATATCTTCTCGGTTTCGTCCCGGTTTCCGAGACAAAAGTCACCGAGAATGTACACCACATCCTCTCGTCTTACGGTCTGATTCCACAGGTCAATGAGCCATTCGTCGTGCTTCTTCACAGTGGATTTCCTGTCGGCCTGCAACTCTTCAAGCGTAATGCCAGCGGCTTCCCTCCTTAACGGATGGAAATATAAGACGTTTGCGTGCGAGAAGTGTGTATCCGCTATGAAATAGGTTCTAATGCTTGTTGACATACCATACCAATGTTTTCCACAAAGGTATGGAAAATATTTTTTATGTCAAAGCGTTTTCCGCAATTCTTTCGACAAACGTGATGTTTCCTTGTGACATATAATAGTCGTTCTTGTATTTGTCACAGTAGATTGATACGGCCTCTATGATGCCTGGTGCGACAACAAACTCTTCGTCCGTGATGATGTCACTCTTGATTTTATAGACGTTCATAACTATTCTGATTCGTGAGTTGGTACTGGATACAAACTCAGGCTCGTGGCCTGTTTCATAGAATACTCGACGGACGTAGAATCTTCCCGGTCATCGCCGTCTCCGGACCACCCATATTCCTGTATCGGCATGGGGATACCATCGACGTTAATCATAACCTTGCAGTTATCGTCGAAGTTGTCGAGGAATTCCTTGACTTGTTTTACGGTTAAAAGTTCTTTCATTGTTAGTCTTCGTTATCAGGCTCAAAGAGCCACTTTTCATTCTTGTAGTTAGCCTCAAGTTCTTCGAGGTCTTCGGCCAAACGCTCATGGAACGTGTCTTCTCCGTCGTCACCACTAAGGAGCCAGTCAATTCGCTGGGCGTAGATGTAAGCCTCTCTGAGTTTCTTGTAGCCTTCCTTGAATTTCGCTATCGTCTCCGGGCTGTAACTGTAATAGTATTTCGCCCAGGGGTAAAGGTTTCCGTTCTCGTCGTAGTCCCAACGCTCGTGGTCTCGTTTCGGGACCTCAACGTTGTTCTTGACGATAACATCCTTAACATGCTCCGCTATCTCACCGATGTGGAACTGTGCGTAATCGTAGGCGCCACCACTCATATTATCTTTTCTTTTTGTTCTTTTTACGCTTGGCCCTGGCCTTACGCCGTGCCTCTTCGGATATGTAACCACGGTTAGGGGTCTTATATCCGGACTCATAGAAATAGGTGTCTGGGTTAGACAGTATTTTCAATAGTTTATTCATCGTAACTCACCACATGCAAAAATCGTGCCGATTAGTATTCCCCATCATAATTTCTGTGGAACTCACTGATGCGCTCCTTTATCTCTTCCTCGGAAACGCCTTTCTCACGAAGGAACTTACGAAGGTTGTGGCACATGCTTGAGAACATCATGAACTGGCTTTTGTACCCATCAGCCATGTTTTCCTGTGCTTTTACCATAACCTCAAGGCTGTGAATTCGTTTTTCAGCCTCTGCGAGTGTCATCTTGTGGTATTTACCGTCCTCGTCATACTTGGACTCGTGTAGCTCTTTTCTGAGGTTTTCAATGGTGTTCTCGTACTCTTCCTCGGCTTTGTATTTCCAGTTGATGTAGTTGTAATAAAACTTTTCTTTCAGGTTCAGTGCGTCCTCGTCGATTTTATCATCGCATATCTTCGGTGCGGCCTTCGCAATCTTTACGTATGGGTAAATCTCGGTTATGTATATGAGGCCAGCAAACGGCGGTACCTCGTCCACCTTTACCAACCCTTCCGGGACTACGTAGTAGAAGTAGTTTGGTCGCATCGGGTATGTTTTGTCATATCTGGTCAAACTATATGTCCCTTCGAGTATCTGGTGCTTCCGTTTCTTCTTTTTGTCGTTGAAGAAATCTGACCGGCTTATCTTGATTTCGCACTCATACACATACCCAGCCTTAGTGACCGACAAACTATCACTTTCCCAAGAATACACGGTCAGGTTCTCCATACGATACTTCATGGAATTTGGCGACATAAAATGGGCCCTAAGTATCTTCTGGATACTCTTCTCGGTGTATTCTTTTTTATCTTTTGACTGGTTTCTGTTTCCTATTGTGCCCATGTTTCTGTTATATGTTCAAAGATACTGATTTATTACCGACAAAACAACAGTAAACAATAAAAAACCCACAGACCGAAATCTGTGGGTTTCTTTTTTGTCCGTACCGGATGTTAGTCCTTGACGGAGAGAAGCTCCAGGACCTCCTGGTGGAGTGCGTCGTTGACGATTTCCTCCATTGAAGGGGTGACCTTCTTGCCGTTCTCGTCAACCTTGACATCACCGCCGAGGATGAAGCTGATGACGGAGCCGTCGAAGCCGGAGACCATGTAGGTGCCACCGTTGTCCATGTTGGTCGGGAAGTCCCTGGTCTCACGACCGGCGCAGAACCACCAGACAATCTTGAAGTCGTCCACGAACTCCTGAGGGAACACAGCACGGAGCTTGTTCATAGCAGCCTGGTAGTTGGTCTGCTCGTCAGGATAGGTCTCGCCATGACTTCCCCAGTACCAACCACTGCGGGTCGGGTTGAACTGCATGTCGGAAACGACGAGCAGGGTGTGAGGGAACTCGCTGAGCGGAATCTCAGGGTGCTTCTTCCTGGTGTCCACAATCAGGTTGATGAGGCTCTGGAAGTTGGTGCTACCCATAGCGTCACGCCTGTTGCGAATCTGGCTCCACTTGTCGGTGAACTCACCGGAAAGGGTGAGAAGCTCAGAGGTGTCGTCGAACATGGCGACCACGTTGTGGAATGCGCCCTCGTTGAGCTCGGAGAAGTAGATGCCGAGGGAAACGCAGACGTCGTAGGACGTTACGTCGCCAGCACCGTTCACCGGCGAACTCATGGAGCCGGAGGTGTCCAGGCCACAGAGGACGTTGCCCTTGATACCACCGTTGTCCTTCTTGGCGGTCTCAATGAGACCACGGAACTGCTTGTCGATGGTAATCTTGGTCACCATTGATACGTTGCCGTACCTACCGGCGCCGAGCTTGTGACCGAGCTCGAACGGATAACCGTTGAACTTTGCCACGGGCTGGGTCTTGAGCCAGTCGAGGTAGCTCTTGGTGAGCTTGTGGTCGTCGAGGAAGCTGCCGGAGACCAGGTTAAGGAGGGCCTTACCGGGGATGGTCTTCCAGTCGAGCTTGTCGTACATTCCCTTGCAGATGTAGGTCTGGAAGGAGTGCGCCTTACCGGTGGACTTGAAGTTGCGGTAGTCCTCGAAAGACCAACCGGCGAACTTTGCGAATGCCTTCGCATCCTCGTTGGACTGCTTGGACCACTCGGTCTTACACTTGCTGACGGCACGGATACGTGGCATGTACTTCTTCACGAGGTCCTTGGAAGCCTCGTAGTTGATGCCCTCGGCCATGACCTTGAAGAACTCCTTGCGGTCGAGAGACTTGTCCATGGACAGGAGGACCCAGAGGTCCTTCCAGGAGCCCACGACAGGCAGGAGCCAGAGGTTGGCGTAGAAAGTCTCAGGGTGGTACTTGGCAATCCAGAGAAGTCGCTTGAAGGACTCGTCCCTGGCGCCCTGGCCACGCTGGACCTTTGCGGTCTTACCATGCTCGTCGTTGACGTTCGCCTGACGGGTAATCATGCGAAGGTAGAACGGGAAGCGAAGCGCAGTGTCCGGGTCATCAGCCCAGAGCTTGGACTGCTCAGCCCATACTGTGTCGATGTCACGACCTCTTGCAGTACCGGCCTTGCCGAACTGGTCAAGAAGTGCGGAGCCAATGGTGGCATAAGAGATAGCACCATTCTCAGTTCTCACATTGGTGAGGGCGGGGTCGAGAGTTGCCGCCTTAACGAAAGCATTCTGTGGCATATCAGAAAACGTTTTGGATTGTTATTATTTGCTCTTGCTGTGTGTTTTCTTCAAACAGTGTTGCAAAGGTACAACCTTTTTTCGAATATCCAAAACTTTTTTCACTTTTTTTCGGAAAAATGTGTTTTTTGGCCGTTAAAGCGGGCTTTACTTTCCTTGTAGACAGACTATTTATTAGGAAAATAGTCAATCGATTATGATTATACTAAGCGAAAAAGCGGTAATGAACGCAGTTAAAAGAATAAACGAATGTAGGGGCAACCTCAAAGAGGTTAACGAGGTACCCGACAACGTTCAGGAAGATTTCACCAATTGGATTAGCACTAAGGCTAACCAACAGCAGCAGTTTGGTCAGAACAGTGTACTCGGACTTATGTACGATTACTATTTCAACGATAACGACCAGGCCCTCTATGAAATCGTGGAACAGTACAAAAACGAAATGGGTATCCAGACCGAGGAAGATTCAAACGAGGACATCTATCTATACAATCAAATCCGTCTTGCTGTCGAGGCTTGGGGTAAGTATGCTAATGATAGCGAGGACGAGCCTGAGACCATGGGTGACCTTGAAGAGGGTGATATGACAGAAGGCAATGAACCTGATGGTATTCAAAATGACAAATACTATTACATCAGAAGTGGTTCATCGCACGTTATCGACCTTAAAATGAAGGGTGAGTATATCAACATGTGCGCCCACCAGGGTAATTGTGATGACGATGTTATGCGTGTAATTGAACTGCCAGAAATTAAAAGTCAGTTAGACGCCATCGGCGACGCACAGTTGGATGCGTGGTGGAACGAGTTTTTCTGTGATGACACACCTGAAGAACATAGTGCGGCTGACCGTAACACTAAACTTATGTGGCTGGTGTTCGATGCTTGTGCGTCAGCCATTGATGGTGATTTCGACGAAGCAGATGATGATAGCGGCGAAATGGCAATGCTAAAGGAAACCATCAAGTCAATGATTCGTGAATCATTGTACAACACTGGAATGATGGGCCTGCCTATGATGCCTCAGAGACCGGTTGATACCCAGGAGCGTGGTCA
>JAEEGL015112883.1_pt1 | contig 13607 bp, 10 predicted proteins | sample 9134231 | NCBI WGS metagenome assembly JAEEGL01 (sample SAMN16246548, study PRJNA631951) | gut metagenome | biome: gut microbiome; feature: rumen; material: fiber-attached | host: Bos | place: Iran: Karaj | collected 2018-10
AAGCCTGCATTTAAGAACGTTATCGTTCTTGGTCTTGTTCAGGATGAGAACGGACAGAAGATGAGTAAGTCAAAGGGCAATGCTGTGGATCCTTTTGACGCTCTTGAAAAATACGGTGCAGATGCCATCAGATGGTACTTCTACACTAACTCAGCACCATGGCTTCCAAGCCGTTTCTCTGGCGATGCAGTTATGGAAGGTCAGAGTAAGTTCCTCAGCAAGCTTTGGAACACATATTCATTCTTTGTACTTTATGCAAATATCGACGGATTTGATGCAGCAAACTACAAGCTTGAGACTGATAAGCTTACCGTTATGGATAAGTGGCTTCTTTCAAAGCTTAACAGCTGCGTAAAGGCTGTTGACGAGAACCTTGCAAATTATAGAATTCCTGAGGCAGGAAAGGCTCTTTATACATTTGTTGCTGACGATATGTCTAACTGGTATGTTCGTCGTAACCGTGAGCGTTTCTGGGCTAAGGGAATGGAGCAGGATAAGATCTCTGCTTACATGACACTTTATACAGCACTTGTTACTGTATCTAAGGCAGCAGCTCCTATGGTTCCGTTCATGACAGAGCAGATCTATCAGAACCTTGTTCGCAACAGCTTCAAGGATGCGCCGGAGTCAATCCACCTTTGCGACTTCCCTGCTGTTGACGAGAGCATGATCGATACCAAGCTTGAGAAGGAGATGGAAGAGGTTTACGATATCGTAGAGCTTGGCCGTGCTGCAAGAAACGAGGCCAATATCAAGAACCGTCAGCCTATCGGCCAGATGTTTGTAAAGGCAGAGCAGACTGTAGGCGAGTTCTATACAGATATAATCAGGGATGAGCTTAACGTTAAGACTGTTTCCTTTACAGATGACGTTCGTGACTTCACAAGCTACAACTTTAAGCCACAGCTTAAGACTCTCGGACCTAAGTACGGCAAGAACATCGGTGCAATCAAGGGATATCTTGAAAAGCTCGATGGAAACGCAACAATGGACGAGCTTAACACAAACGGTTCTATCAAGTTTAATGTTAACGACGTTGATGTTGAGCTTGTAAAAGAGGATCTTCTCATCGAGATGACTCAGAAAGAGGGCTTCATTTCACAGGAGAACTGGGGAATCACCGTTGTTCTTGATACAAACCTTTCAGAAGAGCTTATCAATGAGGGATTTGTGCTTGAGGTTATCAGTAAGGTTCAGACCATGCGTAAGGATTCCGGATTCGAAGTAATGGATCACATCAAGGTTTCCTTAAATGGCAACGACAAGCTTGCGCAGATCGTTAAGGCTAATGAGAGCAGCATCGCTACTAAGGTTCTTGCCAATGAAGTTGTTTACGGCTCTGATGTCGCAAATGCAAAAGAGTGGGATATCAACGGCGAAAAGGTAACAATCGGCGTAGAGAAGGTTTGACAAATAAATATCTGACCAAAAGATTGAAATTTTTGGAATGGCTGGCTTTTACAAGCCAGCCATTTTTGTTTTACAAAAATTTATAGGAAATTTAACGCAATATCAACTTGTGTCTAATGAAATGGATCAGATCCGACGATATAATTATTGATCGCAAGGATGCGTCTATTCATGCAAGGAAGCTTTTTAGGAGTGATATCGCTCAAGTTATGGGCATATCAGTGAATTAGAAGGAACTAGGCATGGTAGTACAGCATAATCTTTCAGCAATGAATTCTAATAGGCAGCTTGGGATAACGACTGGCATACAGGCCAAGTCGTCTGAGAAGCTGTCGTCAGGATATAAGATCAATCGCGCTGCAGATGACGCAGCAGGACTCGCTATCAGTGAAAAAATGAGAAGACAGATCAGAGGGCTTGATCAGGCTTCTGATAATGCGCAGGATGGTATTTCCATGGTGCAGATTGCTGATGGAGCCATGGCAGAAGTCCATGATATGCTGCAAAGAGGTAATGAACTAGCGGTAAAGGCAGCTAATGACACACTTACATATCAAGATAGATCCTACATACAGGCTGAAATAGATAGAATAAAAGAAGAAATCAATGCAATAAATGGCAAAACACAGTTTAATGAAAGATTTGTTCTCAGGGGTACTTCGCACGGAGACGTGGACCCGGGCTTTCAGGTTCAGGCAGGGACTGAATTGCCTTCAGAGTATGATCTATATGGATTTACAAACGATTATTCAGGCTTGCCAATTGATGATTATCATAAAACAACAACCTTTATAAATTTCTATAATTTCGATGGATCTGCAGAAAAAAAGCAAGCGCTTGATGGAACGGGGTTTCACGTTTCTGGATTGGATACAGAGGGTATTTATAATGTGAAATTGTCTAATGGACCGGTGTCCGGACCAAATCCACTGACAGATGGCGATATTACAACATATGCAGTTGATATATCAGGGGCTACGACAGGGCGGGAGCTTTCAACAAAGATAGGATTTGGTATAGGCGGCATGATTTCGCAGGGCACTACTCTGAGTGTTGTGATGGGATATCGGGAAGAGAGTCGGGTTGCGTTCCTGATGGTGTATGATACAAGAGATGAGGAACCGATGCCCATTGATGCTAACCATGGGCTTTTTGGGGCAGGGCTTTTAGAGAAGGCAACAGAATTCGCCGGAGAAGAGAAAGATATTATCCTTCAGGTGGGCTCCGAATCAGATGCAGACAATCAGATTACATTGGAAATGCCATATATTAATGCAAGAACATGCCTGATCGATAATGCAAATGTTACCAGTCACATTAATTCGCTACGGGCTATTGAACAGTTTAAGAACGGCCTACAATTTGTAAGCATGGAAAGAAGCCGAATGGGGGCGTATCAGAACAGGCTGGAGCATACGATCAGAAATCTTGATAATGTGACTGAAAATACTCAGGATGCCGAGTCTCTTATTCGCGATACTGATATGGCCGCAGAAATGGTAAGATACTCAAATAACAACATCCTGGCGCAGGCCGGACAGGCGATGCTGGCTCAGGCGAACCAGACAAATCAGGGAGTGCTGTCGCTACTTCAGTAATTAAACGGTTTGACAGTAGTGAAATAAAGGCATATATTAGGAGCAAGCAGAAATCGAAGGGGATTTTGAATTCCCTTCGATTTTTTGTTTAGGGATATTTAATAAACTTGCTCACGTTTTTGCGGTAAAATATATATGTGTATATTTGTCTCAATTGAACATACAGATTACACAAATTCGCTGATTGGGACATCGGCGAGGAACAGACATGAGGAGGCAATATGAAGAAAAAACAGTTATCTTTCGACAAAGACTTGTTCAAGCGCAGTGTGCTGTACAACGTAAAAACCTTGTACAGAAAGACCATGGAAGAGGCTACACCACAGGAAATATACCAGGCAGCAGCCTATGCAATTAAGGATGCCATCGTTGACCATTGGATGACCACATCAAGAGCAGTTGCGGAGCAGGATCCAAAGGTTGTTTACTATATGTCCATGGAGTTCCTGATGGGAAGAGCTTTCGGCAATAACCTCATCAACCTTCAGGCATACAAACCGGTAAAAGAGGCTCTGGATGAGCTTGGAATTGATGTAAACCTGGTGGAAGATCAGGAGCCTGATCCGGCCCTCGGAAACGGTGGTCTTGGACGACTGGCTGCGTGCTTCCTTGATTCACTTGCAACTTTAGGATACATGGCTTACGGCTGTGGTATCAGGTATAAATACGGAATGTTCCGTCAACAGATCAAAGACGGTTATCAGGTGGAAGTTCCAGATACCTGGCTTGAAAACGGAAATCCTTTTGAACTTAGAAGAGGCGAGTACGCCAAAGAGGTTAAGTTTGGTGGCTACGTAAATATGTACACCGATGAATACGGCAGAACTGTGTTTAAGCAGGAGGGATATCAGGTAGTTAGAGCAGTTCCCTATGATCTGCCTATTCTTGGCTATGGCAATGGCGTAGTTAATACACTTAGAATCTGGGATGCTGAGCCAATTCAGTGCTTCCAGCTGGATTCTTTTGATAAGGGTGATTACCAGAAGGCTGTTGAGCAGGAAAATCTTGCCAGCCAGCTCTGTGAGGTCCTTTATCCTAATGATAATCATATCGCGGGAAAAGAACTGAGACTTAAACAGCAGTACTTCTTCATTTCCGCTTCTGTTCAGACTGCCATTAAGAGATATTTAAAGAGACATGACGATATAAGACATTTCTATGAAAAGACAGTATTCCAGCTTAATGATACTCATCCAACTGTAGCAGTGGCTGAGCTTATGCGAATTCTCATCGATGAGTACTATCTTACATGGGATGAGGCATGGGATGTAACAACCAAGACCTGCTGTTATACAAACCATACAATTATGGCCGAGGCTCTAGAGAAATGGCCGGTAGATCTTTTCCAGAGGCTTCTTCCAAGAATTTATCAGATTGTTGATGAGATCAACAGAAGATTTGTGGATCAGATCATGCGTCAGTATTCAGGATCCGCAGGCATTGATGTGCAGGCAAAGGTTCGCAGCATGGCGATTCTTTACGACAACCAGGTTAAGATGGCGCATCTGGCTATAGTCGGCGGACATTCCGTAAACGGTGTTGCCAAGCTCCACACAGAGATCCTTAAGAAGAGAGAACTTAAGGACTTCTATGAGATGATGCCGGAGAAGTTCAACAATAAGACCAACGGTATTACCCAGAGAAGATTCCTTATGCATGCTAATCCGCTTCTTGCTGACTGGGTTACAAAGAAGATCGGCGATGAGTGGATCACAGATCTTTCACAGATGGACAAGCTCAAAGCCTTTGTGAATGATAAAAAGGCACAGGCTGAGTTCATGGATATCAAGCTCAAGAACAAAGAGCGTCTTGCGGCTTATATCTTAGAGCACAACGGAATCAAGGTTGATCCTAAGTCAATCTTTGATGTTCAGGTAAAGAGACTTCACGAGTATAAGAGACAGCTCCTTAACATCCTTACTGTAATGTACAAGTACCACGACCTTAAGACTCACCCAAGTAAGGACTTTTATCCAAAGACCTATATCTTCGGTGCTAAGGCAGCAGCCGGATACCTTACAGCTAAGCTTACAATCAAGCTTATCAACTCAGTTGCTGATGTTATTAACAACGATCCTGCCATCAAGGGTAAGCTCAAGGTTGTATTTATTGAGGATTACAGGGTTTCCAACGCTGAGCTTATATTCGCAGCGGCAGATGTATCAGAGCAGATATCTACAGCAAGTAAAGAGGCTTCAGGAACCGGAAACATGAAGATGATGCTTAACGGCGCTGTTACCATCGGAACTATGGATGGTGCTAACGTTGAGATCGTCAATGAAGTCGGAGAGGAGAATGCATTTATCTTTGGACTTTCTTCTCAGGAAGTCATGGATTATGAGAAGAACGGAAACTATAATCCGATGGATATCTACAACTCAGATCCAAACGTAAAGACTGTTCTGGATATGCTGGTTGACGGTACTTTCTCCAAGGATAAAGAGCTCTTCAGACCGCTGTACAACTGCCTGCTCAATACAATTAATTCCAACAAGGCAGACCAGTACTTCATTCTTAAGGACTTTGAATCCTATATGGGTGCCCAGAAGAGAATATCCGATGCATACGCAGACAAGAAGCGCTGGGCAAAGATGGCACTTATGAATACAGCAAGCTGTGGTAAATTCTCATCAGACAGAACCATTCAGGAATATGTTGATGAAGTTTGGCATTTGGATAAACTCAACATCGAGGTCAAATAAAAAGTTAATTAAACTAGCGTAATTCGCCAACAACGCTCCATTAGGAGCGTTGTTTTTTTGGTGCTTTTACTGTAAAATAAGATAGCGTTTGCGTTAGGTTTTTTGTTTGTTTAAAGATTTGTTGTGGAGGCAATGGTGGATAAAAACACACAGGAACTGATAGATGCCGGAAACGACATTTTGAAGAGCGTTTCTAAGGCAATTGATACAAATGATTATAGCAAGCTGGCTTCTGAGATTACAAATACGGTGAAGGCAGTGAGCATCGATCGCAAGACAATTTACGCAAGTGGTGCCAAACAGGGTTATGCTCAGAATAATTACGCGCAGAGGAACTACAACGCTAGAAAGGCACCGAAGCCGTATCCTTTTTTGCAAAAGAGAATCAGCAGATATAACGGGTTGGGAGAGATCATATTTGGGGCTTCATCAGAAGGTTTTATCCTTCTTCCGATGCTTATCGGCTCGTTTTTCAGCGGATCGATTCCATTCATGATCACAATGGCAGCTCTTTGTGCCATCGGTGCATTTATCACATTTAAGGGCATCAAGAAGCTCAAACTTGCCAAGAAGCTCTACCAGTACGGAAACATTCTCAAGAACGCAGAGTACTTTGCTATTACAGACCTGGCCAAGGCATCACTTAAGTCTGATGACGAGGTTCTCAAGGATGTCAAGGAACTTATCAAGGAAGGATATCTTCCGAGAGCTAAGCTTGATTCTGCAGAGACAACCTGTATGATCACGGATGCTGCTTACCAGATGTATCTTGGAGCAGAGCAGGACAGACTTGCAAGAGAACAGAAACAGGCTCAGGAGAACGCAGTCCTTGGAAAGAGCAATACAGCGGACAGTTCACTTCCGGCCAATGTTCAGCAGCTCATAAATGAAGGCAATGAGTACATTACCTTTGTCAGAGGCATAAATGATATTATTCCGGACACTGAAGAAATGTCCAATAAGCTCTATAAGCTTGAGGGTATCATGAACAGGATCTTCGAACAGGTCAAAAAAGATCCATCAAGTGCGGATGAGCTTCACAAGCTTATGAATTACTACCTGCCCACTACCAAGAAACTGTTGTCCGCTTATGTGGAACTGGACAAACAGCCCGGTGGTGAGAATGTAACTCAGACCAAGAAAGAGATTGATCTTGCTATGGATACTATAAACATGGCATTTGAGAAACTTCTTGACAGTCTGTTCCAGGAGATGGCATGGGATATTTCATCTGACATATCTGTCATGAAGACCATGATGGCTCAGGACGGGCTTACAAACGAAGGTGGCATGGCTATGGCAACAGCAACAGCATCTGCTTCTGCTGCTCAGGCGATGCAACAGGAAGAATAATCGAGTTTTTAACTCTAGAATATGGTGTATTTAGGAGGACGATATGGGAGAAGATTTTAACTTTGATGCAGCACCTGCAGCACCAACACTGTCATTTGGGGCAGAGGAACCTGCTGCAGCACAGGCGCAGGAAGCGCCTAAGGAAGAGGCTGCAAAGGACAACGGAAACGTTGCTATGGAGGCTCAGCTTTCAGCGGAGGAACTTAAACAGGTTGATGAATTCAGCAAGCAGATTGATATCTCAAATTCAACAGGTATCATGAACTACGGTGTTGGAACTCAGAAGAAGCTTGCAGATTTCTCTGAAAAGGCTATCGACAATGTAAGAACCAAGGATATGGGTCAGGTTGGTGACATGATCACAGATCTTGTTACTCAGCTCAAGAACTTTGAGGTAGCAGAGGACGAGAAGGGATTCAAGGCTCTTTTCAAGAAGAGCGCCAACAAGATAGAAGGATTGAAGGCAAGATACAGCAAGGTTGAGACAAACGTTCAGACTATCAGCAATGAGCTTGAGAGACATCAGGTTACTCTGATGAAGGATGTTGAGCTTCTCGACAGAATGTATGACCTTAACCTCAATTATTACAAAGAGCTTACAATGTACATCCTTGCCGGTAAGAAGAGACTTGAGGAAGAGAGAAACACTACTCTTGTAGAGCTTCAGAAGAAGGCAGAAGCATCAGGACTTCCTGAGGATGCTGAGAAGGCCAAGGACTTCGCAAACAAGTGCGATAGATTTGAGAAGAAGATCTATGATCTTGAACTCACAAGAACAATTGCTATGCAGACTGGTCCTCAGATCCGTATGGTACAGAGCTCAGATACAGTAATGGCTGAGAAGATTCAGTCAACTATCGTTAACACTATTCCACTTTGGAAGAATCAGATGGTTATCGCCATCGGTATCGAGCATGCTACACAGGCAGCTCAGGCAGAGAGAGAAGTCAACGACATGACGAACAAGCTGCTCAAACAGAATGCTGATGCTCTTAAGGTTGCTACTATTGAGAGTGCAAAAGAGGCTGAGAGAGGTATCGTTGATATCGAGACTCTTAAGCATACAAATGAGTCCCTCATCACAACTCTTGATGAGGTTCTTAAGATTCAGACTGAAGGTAAGGCTAAGCGCCGTGAGGCAGAGGCAGAGCTTGTTCAGATTGAATCACAGCTTAAAGATAAGTTATTACAGGCTGCAAAACAGTGATGTAGGAGGAATTTATGATCGATCAGAATATGAAGCAGTCAGTTCTTGACAGCTTTGAGAAGACTTTTGGCAAGAAGGATGGCGTTAAGGCGTACTTCGCTCCGGGTAGGGTAAATCTTATCGGAGAACACACAGATTACAACGGCGGACATGTATTTCCATGTGCTCTGACAATTGGTACATATGCAGCAGTTGCAAAAAGAGAGGACAGAATGGTTCAGTTCTATTCTGTAAATCAGGAAAGGTTCGGCGTATACGGAGTATCTCTTGATGATATCGAGAATCCTTCAGACAAGGCTGGCTGGACAAACTACCCGATCGGAGTTATCTGGGCATTTGCAAAGCGTGGATTCAAGCTTGATAAGGGATTTGATATGGTTATCAACGGCAATATCCCAAATGGATCCGGACTTTCATCATCTGCTTCTCTTGAAGTACTTACAGGTTTCATCTTAAGAGATCAGTATGGCTTTGAAGTAAGCAACCAGGATATAGCGCTTATCGGACAGTATTCTGAGAACAACTACAATGGCTGCAACTGTGGAATTATGGATCAGTTTGCTTCCGCTATGGGCAAAGAGAACAACGCTATTTTCCTTGATACTGCAGATCTTTCATATGAGTATGCTCCAATTAAGCTTGACGGTGCAAAGATTGTAATTGCCAACACCAACAAGAAGCATAAGCTCACAGATTCTCAGTACAACGCAAGACGCAGCATGTGCGAGGAGGCTCTTGCAATTCTTCAGAAGACAGTAGACATCAAGGGACTTGGCGACCTTACAATTGAGGAGTTTGAGGCTCACAAGGATGTACTTACAGATCCTGATATGCAGAGGAAGGCTAAGCACGCTGTATATGAGAATCAGCGTACAATTGAGGCAGTTAAGGCTCTTAAGGCCGGAGACATCAATCATTTCGGAGAGCTTATGAGACAGTCTCACGAATCTCTTCGTGATGACTACGATGTTACAGGCGTAGAGCTTGATACACTGGCTGAAGAGGCCTGGAAGATTCCCGGAGTTATCGGATCACGTATGACTGGTGGCGGATTTGGCGGTTGTACAGTTTCTATCGTCAAGGATGAGGCTGTTGAAAACTTTAAGAAGACTGTTGGAGAGAACTACCTTAAGAAGATCGGATATGAAGCTACTTTCTATACCGTTGAAATCGGTGGTGGCCCGGAAGTTATCTAAAGCATAGAAAAAGGGATTTGCAAATGTTGTTTGCAAATCCCTATCTTTTTGAAAATGTATTTATACTGCGTCTGCTTCAGAAGGTTCAAGACTTGAATTTATCAGGCTGACAATCTGTTGACGACTTAGGGCATTGAGGTCCTTGGCAATAGGAAGCATAGCTTCCAGCTTCTCGCGGATCTTGGCTTCGTTGTAGCCAAGTTTTGTTTTGTACATGTCAACAAGAAGCTTATAGGTCCCTGTAATATCTGTTCTTGTGCGCATGGCGAATTCAAGAACCTGCATGGCGTCCTCATAGCGGCACTGATTGTACAGCTCCTGTCCCCATTTCTGGAGAGCTATGACCATAGCGGTGTAGTTCTGGTCATATTGGGAGAGCACGGTGATGTTCGCTGTACCGTACTCCAGCTTAAGATCAGTATTGGTAATACCGGTGAAATTTACTATTTTTTCATCTTTAAGGGCAAGCAGTTCATCTTCGGCACTCTGTAGTACACTGTCTTCCCCAGCGGTTCCGAAGGGGAGAAGATCCACGGGAATATGAACGTATTCCAGATTATCAAGGCTCTTTTTTCTGACACTATTGGAACGAAGTTCTTTTTCCCAAAAGGCTTCTTCTCTTTCCTCAACTTTTCTGGAAGTCCGGCGCATCAAGAGGTTGCTGACGATGCACACGATGATGAAGCTTGCTAAAAAAGGGAATTTCATCTATAATATCCTTTCAGTAAAATCAAGAAGTCACATTTTTATAATAGCACAAAGCATTAGAGGGAGCATTATGAAAAAGTTTATCACAGGAGTGATTCTCTTTTTGACTGTGCTGTTACTTCTGCCCGGTATCGAGACAAAAGCAGCAGATGGCCGAAAAATTGCAAAGGGAGTGTATATCGGGGACATTGATGTATCCGATATGACTGTTACAGACGCTCAGAATACTATTCGTGAGCGGTTTGACAGGATTGCAAACAGTGAGCTTACACTTACAGCCGGAGAGGACAAGAGTATTACGGTAAGTGGAGCTGATCTGGGAGTTACATGGCAGAATCCACAGGTTATTGAGCAGGCATATGCTCTTGGACATAAGGGCAATATTATTCAGAGATACAAGGCACTCAAGGATCTTCAGCACGAGAATTATACCTTCGATATAGAATACGGCTTTAATGATGTGGCTATCAGCGATATAGTAGAGAATCGCTGCGGTTCTTTTAACCAGAAGAAAGTTAACTACAAATTAAAGCGGACTTCAGAGGGATTTACAGTTACCCCTGGTCAGGTTGGTTATATTGTGGATGTTCCGGAGTCTATCGCAGTAATCAAGAATTTGGTCACAAGCGGTTGGAACGGAGACAATACCAGCATTGCTATCGTGGTAAAAGAGGATGCGCCTCTCGGCAGTGAAGAGGAACTGTCAAAGGTTAGAGATGTCCTTGGTACATTTACCACAAGTTATAAGACATCAGGAGCATCAAGAAGTGCTAACGTTGCTAACGGATGTTCTCTTATAAACGGAACAACTCTTTATCCCGGAGAGGAATTCTCTGTTCTTGATGCAATCACACCATTTACAGAGGCCAATGGTTATTTCCCTGCCGGTTCATATCTTAACGGAATAGTTGTTGAGAGTATCGGTGGAGGTATCTGCCAGGTTTCTACAACTTTGTACAATGCGGTTTTAAAGGCAGAACTTGGAGTAACCGAGAGACATAACCATTCCATGATCGTAACTTACGTGGAGCCATCTGCAGATGCGGCTATTGCTGAATCAGGCGGCAAGAACTTCAAGTTCGTAAATACAACAGAGTCACCGATTTATATAGAAGGTTACACATCTTCTGACAAACACATTACATTTACAATCTACGGTGTTGAAACTAGACCTGCGGATCACAAGGTTACCTTCAAAAGCGAGGTTTTGGAGACTACGCCGGCTTCTGCAGATGAATATGTTACAACAAATACAGAGGGAGTAGGCTATGTAGGAACTCAGTCTGCTCATATCGGATACAAGGCTCAGCTTCGTAAGATAGTCACTGAGGGTGGCGTGGAAGTAAGCAATGAGGTCATCAACTCCAGTACCTACAAGATGGTTCCCAAAATCATTACTGTTGGAACCAACGGAGCAAGTGCAGGTGAGTTGTCACAGCTTCAGACAGCCATTGCGACCAAGGATGTGGGAACTGTAAAGGCTGTAGCATCAGCAATCCTTGCGGCCAAGAAGGCGGCAGGAACAGAGGGCGAAGAGGCAGCAGCTATGGCGGTTCAGGCGGCAGTTGATGGAGCAAATGCTCAGCTTCAGCAGCAGGAGACTGCAGATATGGAAGTTGTGGCTACTGACTGATAGCGAAACCTATCGCATTTCATGGGAATAGAATATGTGGTAAGTTTCATTTGGAGATTTGATGAGAATTGGCAAGATAACCGAGAATGCATTAAAGCGTTCAGTTTTAAAACAGATAAAGACAGAGTTTAAAGGAAAGACAAGCGCAGCTGTAGGGACAGACTGCGCTTTTTCTGACGGAAAAAAGACATTCAGTACGATTTGCCCGTATACGGCATATTCTCAGGACGCAGGCTTTTATGCAGTGATGAAGGCAGTAAACGGAATAATATCCCAGGGGCTCGAGGCTGAACAGGTGAATGTCAGCATTCTTTTGCCTGAGGATGCTGAGGAACAGGCAGTAAAAAAGATTGTGGCGGATGCCATCAGTGCAGCTGCAAAATGCGGTGTCATATATACCGGTGGACATACCGAGGTTACTACGGCAGTGGTAAGACCGGTTGTGACAGCAATATGTACCGGAGTGCAGGCAGAAGATGAAGGGGCGAAAGCTCTTTTGACAGGTAAGATGCGAGCGGGACAGGAGCTGGTCATAACAAAATGGGTGGCCATGGAAGGCACGGCAATGCTGGCTTCAGAGAAATTTGATGAATTGACTGTCAAGTACCCGGTGCCATTTATTGATGAAGCCCGTGGGTTTAAAGATTTCCTGGATGTGGCGGAGGAAATGGATGTTGCCATCAAGGCGGGAATCAGCGCTTGTCACGACCTGTCTAATGGTGGTGTTTTTGCCGGACTTTGGGAATTTGCTTCACGAGCGGGCACGGGGCTTAAGGTGGACCTTAAGAAGATTCCTATTAGGCAGGAGACAATCGAAATCTGCGAGTTTTTTGAGCTTAATCCATATCAGCTTTTATCCGGGGGAGCGCTTTTGATGGCGACCGACAATGGAGAGAAGCTGGTGACTGCGCTGGAGGAGGCAGGAATTCCTGCGGCCATCATTGGAACGTTGGAAGAAGGCAAGGACAGGATTATAACAAATCTTGATGAGAGCAGGTTCTTAGATCTTCCACAGGCGGATGAAATACACAGGGTTCTTGGGTGATCCGGGACTTTGTAGAGATCTGTGTAAATTTGTCAGGGTGTGAATAGCACCTTAAGTGTAGTATTATAGAAAATAAGAATTCAGGCGGAGGGAGAATAGAATGGGAACCAGAGAAGAAATACTCAATATTATCGAGAAGAACAGCCGCATTGACGTACATGAACTCAGCGTCCTTCTTGGAGCGGAGGAGATAGTAGTGGCCAATGAACTGAAGGCACTTGAGGATGAGGGCGTTATTTGCGGATATCATACAATGGTGGATTGGTCAAAGACAAGCCTTGATAAGGTAAATGCCCTTATTGAGGTGAAGGTTACTCCTACAAGAGGCCAGGGCTTTGACAATATTGCTGAGCGCATTTACAAGTACCCAGAGGTTACAAGCGTATATCTTATGAGTGGCGGCTTTGACCTTATGGTTATTATCGAGGGTAAGTCCCTTCAGGAGGTTGCAGGATTTGTAAACAACAAGCTTGCAACCCTGGATACTGTGCTTAGCACAGCGACTCACTTTATTCTCAAGAAATACAAGGATCACGGAACTATCCTGACCAAGAGATATGAAGATACAAGGGAGATGGTGTCACCATGAGAAATCCTATAGGAAGTAAAGTTGTAGACATAAAACCCTCGGGAATCAGGAAGTTCTTTGATATCGTTCACGAGACAGAAGGTGCTATTTCACTGGGCGTTGGTGAGCCGGACTTTGATACACCCTGGCACATAAGAGATGAGGGTATTTATTCACTTGAGAAGGG
>JAEEGL016137111.1_pt1 | contig 13607 bp, 9 predicted proteins | sample 9134231 | NCBI WGS metagenome assembly JAEEGL01 (sample SAMN16246548, study PRJNA631951) | gut metagenome | biome: gut microbiome; feature: rumen; material: fiber-attached | host: Bos | place: Iran: Karaj | collected 2018-10
CTGTATCTCGCCGGCAAAGAAGCTCAGGCGAAGCGCGCTGCGAAGCTTTTCTGCGACGGCCTTCGGAAAGCCCCGAATTACTACTACGGCGGCGGCTTCATCGGAACCTGGTCCGCTGCCGCCTTCCAGATCCTCGCAAATCTGTATACAAACGGATAATCATAAACTGCAACAAAAAGCCTTCTCCTGAGGAGACCTGGAACCGTCTCCGAAGGGGAAGACTTTTTGTTGTTGTGTCCGTGCCGCGATTACCTCCCGGCCTGCTTCGCGGCTTCGCCGTATTCGGCGAGGGCGGATGAAAGCGGCGCGAAGCCGGTCATGCGGCTGCGCCAGTTCTCTTCATTCACGATGCCGGGAACATTGATCCGGGCTTCCGTGCCGAGGCTGAGAAGATCCTGCCAGGGAATAATACAGGTTTCCATTTCGCTCGCGAGCGCGCGCAGGATAAAGGCTTCGGGGATTTTCTCCTCCGGAATCGGGGGTACGTTTCCGGGAAGCCGGATGCGGCCGTCCGCAGCAAGCGCCGGCTCCGGAGCGTGATTGGTGAGATCCGCCAGCTGCTGCATCCGCTGAAGGAGCTCCGTTGAAACCGCTGTCTCCTGGCCTTGCATCAGCTGTTCTCTCAGGTTCCGAAGATCTTCCACTGCCTGAAGCCATTTCTGCTCTCGATCGAGCCGGATCTCCTCCTCTTTCTGAAGACCCCGAAGCACAAGCTGCACCTTCCGCTGTTCCGCAGGTGTCTGCATCCGGTACCAGCCAAGCGTCGTATCATTGTCATGCGTACCGGTATAGACAAACATGTTCTCGCGGATTTTGAAATTCGGATCCGTCAGCGTAAACTGCAGGACATTCATGCCCGGGAAATTGTAGTGATCGCGGAGTGTATAGACCTCCTGGCGCATGTCGCCCAGATCCTCCGCGATGATTTCCGTCCCGGAAAGGAGCGGCAGCATCCGGTCGAAAAGCGCATAACCCGGCGCTTCGATCCATTCGCCGACCATCGCAGTCGGACAGGATCTCGGTACCTTCCAGTAGGTGTCAAAAGCCCTGAAATGATCGATCCGGATCATATCATACAGCTTTGCAGTATAGAGAAGGCGATTCTCCCAGAAGGCGAATCCGTTCTCCTCCATGTGCTTCCAGTCGTAGATCGGGTTGCCCCAGCGCTGCCCTTCCGCGGCGAAATAATCCGGCGGAACGCCCGCAACAAAGCCGGGATAGCCGTCCGGATCCAGTAAAAACTCCTCCTGATTCGCCCAGACATCCAGCGAATCCTGTCCGACATAGAACGGAATATCGCCCATAATCCGGACGCCGTGCTCGTGCGCATAGGAACGGACCTTCATCCACTGGCGGTAAAACTCATACTGCAGGAACATCTCAAGCCCGATCGCATCCGTAAGACCCGCAAGGACCGGGGATTTCGGATCCTTCTTGCGGATCCATTCACGGTCCTGATCCGGCCACTCGTTCCAGGGCAGGTCGTGATTCTTCGACTTCAGCGCGTGGAATACCGCATAGAGATAGACCCACTCCTGAGACGCGAAGGCTTCATAGTCCGCGTCCTTTTTGAAATTTCGGTACGCTTCCGCAAAATACGGTGCCTTGAGCGCCCGCGCCGCTTCATAATCGACTTTGATCTCGTCGCTCACGACAGGATCAGGAAGGGCTGAAATCAGCCCCTCCTGATATAAAGCTTCCAGATCGATATAGACTGTGTCACCGGCCTCCGATGAATAGGGCTGGTACGGAGAATGTCCGTAGCCAATCGGATTCAGCGGCAGAACCTGCCAGATCTTCAGCCGGTTTTCAGCCAGAAGATCAATAAATTCATATGCGCATTTCCCGAAATCTCCGATGCCGAAGCGCCCGGGGAGGGAAAAGACCGCACAGAGGACACCTGCTCTTCTCATCTTGTTGCCTCGCTCCAGTAAACCTGGTCATAAATATCGGTAAAGCGGTACATCAGGCTGGTGTATTTGCTCTCCAGTTCAAAGGAAACGATTTCCGCGCCTTCACGAATCCAGAGCGCCGAGTCGCCGATCCTGTAGCTGTCCTGGTATTTTCCGTCATAACCGTAGTAATCACAGATGAAGTCGACACCGTATTCGACAGGAATTTCCTTCCCTGTGTTTTCGTCGATCCGCCCGAAGCCGATATTCTTTGCCTGTACTTCGATACCATCGTTGTAAACGAGCTGCAGGCCTGAAATATAACCCTTCGGGTGCTGGTTGTCGAAGAGTACCAGCAGGTTTCCGAGCATTCCGACATCGGTCACATCGTCCGATCCGATATCCGAAATCACATTGACAAGAACCGGAATATGGCCTTTCAGCGTGAATTCGCTGCCGTTTCGGACAACACTGTCAAGATAGTAAACAACCGGCTGTTCCACTTCTTCGCCGTCCTCATCGATTCCGACAACTGCCATCCAGCTGCCCGTTGACGGCATCGCAAGGTTTCCGTATTTGTCAAAGCTGTAAATCTGGTCGGTGCCGAGGTCGATATAGCCCGCGCCGTCATCGTAGTAGACCGAGGTCTGCAGATCCGTGAGAAGCGCCCAGTCGTCCTTTGTCAGGGCGAGAACCGATTCGCCGTCCGGATTTTTGGTCCAGTTGAACTTCTCGCGTTCGATCATGTGATCCGCGATGTATTCGGAAGTATCCTCGATCCAGCCCGGATCCTGTGCTCTTCCGAAGAGGAAGCTTGAATTGTCATCGCTCATCCCTGAAAGAAGCGATCCGAGAATCGATCCGGAGGAGGAAGACGAAGAGGATCCGCCGCCGAGATAGCTGCCCAGAAGTCCGGAAATCAGGTCGGAACTGGAACTGGAACTCGAATAGGAGCTTGAAGAAGAAGTTCCGCCCAAGAGATCCAGCAGCGTTCCCGTGGAGCTCTGCTGCGAACCGCCCGAAAGCATGTCAAATACGGAACTCGCGTAGTTCGAGGTACCGCCGGTCACGAGCTGGCCGGAGGAGCTGACCGAAGCGAAACTCTGGATACATTTGCTGTAGGCGGAGTCGAGACCGATCGCATTGTAGGTCCGGATCGCGGCATCCACATAGCTCTTGTTGCGGTAGGGGAAGAAAATCGAGATCCCATAGGCGTTTGTCACATCGGAGCTCGTGGTATTGTACTTGATCGCCGAAAGAAGCGCGTTGGCAAGGTTCTTGCCTTCCGTCGTGCCGAGGTTCTTCGCAAAGTGTACGAGGTCGATCTGGTCGATCCGGGAAGAACTTGCAAACTCATGCGTGCGGGAGCGCGCATTCGAAACGGTCTGGTAATCCGAGCTGATCATCTGTGCAGTGCTGGTCGCAAAGTTCGAAAGCTGTGCGGGCACGACCGCCGCAAATTCCGCAAGGTCCACAACCGAAAGCGTCGTCGCCTGGCCGCGGCAGGATTTTCCGCACTGCATCACGAAATCGTCCGCGATCTTCTTGCCGAGCGTGACGGTATCCATCGAGGGATTCTGCGTCAGCTGGCGCAGCCACTCGGTATAATACCAGCCGATGCCGGGTTCCGCTTCCTCTGAAGCCACCATGTAATCGCCGTATGCATCCAGCATCAGCGCAGTTTCTGCCGTCGCCATCAGACAGGCGTCAAAGCCGATCATGTCAAACTTCACGCCGCCGTCCTTCAGGGCTTTCGAGATCTCCGAAAGATCCATCGTGTCCTTTTTGGACTGTTTCTCATCATAGCCGTAGCCGGAAACCGATCCGCCGCCGTGATCCCAGAGAATCAGCTCATAACGGTTTGCCGGGAAGTTCTGCGCACAGACCTTGATGAAATCCGAAAGTGTTTTGGGATCGGTCATCGCACCCGTGCCGGCGTTGTCGGAAAGTCGTGTGAGCTGGCCGTTCTTGACCTGGTAAATCTGGTTGTACTGATTTGAAATGACGTTGTTCTGCCACTTCTTGCAGCCGCCCGTATAGATGATCAGGTTGACGTTTCCGCCGCAGCCCGAGTTCAGCATTTCCTGCAGGTCCGAGGTGCCCATCTTGTAGTTGGACTCAAGGTCGGTACCGCACATGAAGACCATAACCGTGACCGTATCCTGGCCGCCGCCCTTGATCGTCGTGTACTTCGAACGCGCGGACGTGACGGTCTGGGTGTTCACGGTTCCGGTATTGCCGGTCGAACTGGAGTTGCCGTTCAGGTCGGTCCAGCCGTTGTAATTTGCCTGATCCCCCGTGAACTGCGAAAGGTCAGACGCGGCATCATAGGAACCGGTGCCGGCCGTTCCGATCATATTGCCGATGCCAAGACCTGCTAAGATTGAGGAAAGATCGCCGTAGGTCTCGTATTCGGACGCGGTATTCTCGGTTGCCTGGGTCGTCAGACTCGCCGCGGTTGTCGAAGGCGCTGCTGTCGTCAGGTTGGCATAGGGATCATTATTGTAATCCGTATAATCGGAGCCGCCGCAGCCTCCGCATCCGCCGCAGGCTTTGAACAGAATGATCACGCCGATCACCACGGCAATAAAGATCAGGATACCCTTCAGTCTGCCGCCGCGTGTGGTCTTTCTGCCGGTCTCATTCGGCGTCTGCTGCAGATTCTGTGTCGTCTGCTGCGTGCTCTGCTGCCATCCCGTGCTCTGCGTCTGCTGGTAGCTGCTCTGCTGATGCTGAGTCTGCTGCAGGTTCTGGCTGTGGCCGGTCTGATTCGGGGTCTGATTCAGATTCTGCCAGCCGCTCTGTGAGCTCTGCGAACTCTGCTGGTACCCGCTGCTCTGCTGATGATGCGTCTGCTGCACCTGCTGCGTATGCTGGGTCTGGGTCTGCTGTGCCGATCCGGCTTTCTCCCCTCTCGGACCGTTTCCGACAGGGCCGGTTCCCAGGCCTTCATCGCGCCGGTGAAGACTGCCCTTTTTCCTGTTATTTTGTTCGTTCTCCGCCATTTTGATCTCCTTTTTCGCTCCGGGACGCCGGTCAGCCGGCCTGTCCCTGTCTGATCTATCTGCCCCTGAATCGGTTTCTGAAACTCTCTTTCTGTATGATACTAAAATCATTCGGAAAATGCAAGTATCTCATGAAAGCTTCACAGAAAAAACACCCGAAAAAGCGCTTGCCATCTCGATTAAACTATGATATTATACAGAGGCACGGGGCATTAGCGCAGCTGGGAGCGCGCCACACTGGCAGTGTGGAGGCCACGGGTTCGAGTCCCGTATGCTCCATCGAAAAAAGAGGATTTATGCAGGGATCAATCGTCCGCATAAATCCTCTCTTTTTGTGGAAACTTTCCGGATACAGAATACTGCCGAAAAGCGTAAAACCGCTTACTTCCCGTACTTTACCAGCGCCTCCACAATCTCCGGGAAAATCATATACCCGCCCTTGCGGCTGTAGAGGCCGAACAGTTCCCCGTCTCCTTCTGTCGCCGAATTATCCCAGACAAAACAGCTCATGCCGCGGGCTCTTGCGGCTGCGGTGTAATAGGCCGAGTATTCTACGCGATCCTGAATGTTGAGCTTTCCGTCCTTGTTCAGGCGGGAAACCGCGCCGAATTCATCAATCACGACCGGAACGCCTTTCGAAACATAGGTGCTGTACAGCTTGTCCATAAACCAGTCGATGTCTTTCGTGCAGACCTTCATTTCTGCAGAGAAGAAGGAACCGCCGCCCGGTTTCAGGGCGAAATCATAGGGGGTATAGGCGTGTATTTCCAGCATAATCCGATGGTTTTCGCCCTCCGGATCGGAAGGATCCGTCGGAACCGTAAAGAGTTTAGAAAGCACGCCGTCCGGAGATCCCGCATAGCCCGGAACCAGAAGATACCGGGTCTCATTGTTGCCGCCGGAAGCGCGGACCGTATCGACAAAGAGCTGGTTCAGCTCGTTGATGCACTGAATCGCGTCATTCGAAGCTGCATTGTTGCTTGAGACAGACCATTCAATGTCCGTACCGACAAGCCGCGGCTCGTTCAGCCCTTCGAATATCAGCCGCTCGTCATAATCCGAGAAAGCCTGTGCAAGCTGCTCCCAGATCCGTCCGACATACTGCTTTGACTGCTCCAGATGTTCGGAATCCGGGTAAAAAGCATTCGCTTCCGGATGGTTGTCGTGATGGATATTGAGGATAACATACATTCCATCTTCAAGCGCCCAGTCCATGGCTTCCTTTACGCGCGCGAGCCACTTTTCGGAAATGGTATAGTCCGCTGAAACATGGTTGTGCCAGGAGACCGGAATCCGGACGGAAGTGAAACCGGCCTGATGATAGGCCTGCAGGACCTCTTTGGTCAGCTTCTCATGCACCCAGGAGGTCTCGGTTGTCATTTCATCCGCCAGTACGCCGTCCACATAGGCATCAAAGGTATTTCCGACGTTGAAACCGATTCCGAGGCTGCGGACAAAGCGCATCGATTCGGTATCCGGGATGGTTTGTTCGGGAATCGAAAGCTCCGGGATTACAATCACCGCTTCTTCACTGCTCTCTTCTTCCGCAGTCGCATCTTCGCTGCTCTCTTCTTTCGAAACCGATTCACTGCTGCCTGAGGTCTGCTCCTCCTGGGATACGGTCTCTGAAACTGTCGTACTTTCAGTACCTGTGTCTGTGGATTCCTGCGGTTTTTCTGTCCTGCAGCCGGCAGCACACAGCAGCAGAACCGCCAGAATCCATGCCGTAATTCTCCTGATCTTCATCTTTACCTCCTGATGTCCTTTCATTATGCAGCCTGTCTCGCTGATGCGAAAACATTTTTCCTGTATCTTATCCTTCTGTGCCGGACATGGTTTCCGGCGCTGCTTCGGGTGCCGCCGCAAAGGGCTTCCCGATCATTTTTGTAACCAGTATGATCATCACGATACTTAATGCGAGCGGAACGAGCCGCAGCAGCACTTCCGCACCGAAATCTCCGCTTGTAATGCAGGCGATAAAGGTAACGGCTTCGGTTCCTGCGACCAGCACCATACCGCCGATCACCGCAATCCGCATGCCGACATTTTTGAACATGTTCCGGTTGGCGTCCGGATTGCCGGTTTCGGAGAGCGACAGGAATTCCTGCTTTTTCCCGAATACAAACACCATCACGAGACCGGCGAGTATGATCGTTCCCATCACAATATACCAGATAATCGTAATGGTTTCCTCGGGCCCGAGAAACATAATCAGGATATCCGGGATCGGCGCCGAGGGATTGATCAGAAAATGCAGCAGCATCGTGTAAATGATCTTCCCGGTGCGCTGATAGACCGCCGCCAAAAGGAGTCCGAGCGTGAAAGCCAGGATGAACTGTGCGGGATTGCCGTGCATCAGGCCGAAAAGGAGTGCGGTTGCGAAGGCCGCCTGCGCTTCACCGTAGGGATGCAGCGCATTCAAAAGCGTTTTCCGGAACGCCAGTTCCTCAAAGACCGGCGCGCCGATCATGGCATAAACATAATATACCAGCATGATTTTGCGGCGGGAAGAAAGGATGGCGTTCGGAACACCGATCCCGAACCATTCGGGCAGGTTTCCGATGAAAGCGCCGATGCCCCAGAGACCGAAAGCCATCATAATCATGAAAAGCATTTCCTTCCCGGTCAGGGATTTTTTCGGAATCGGAATATTCTCCCGCTCCGGCAGCAGCTTTTTCATGACCTTGATCCCGACAAACATCCCGAGCGCCGAGCCGACCATGAGGCCGATGATCACAAAAGCGAACAGATCACTCGATTCGATGTATGTGTAAAGCGCACGAATATCAGGCTTGCTGCTTCCCTGAAACAGATCTAAAATCCGCCGGTCCTTCATCAGCATAACGACGGCGCCGATACCGGTAAAAATCGTGAGCGCCAGGCTCGAGACCACGCTCATCGCACCATAGAGCGCGAGGACCGAAAGCCCGGCTTTATTGTATGATCTCTTCATAAGAATTGTCCTCCATATCAATTTCTGATTATACACCGATTTCCGTTTTTTTCAATCCGCGAAATCGGCGGATTGAGTTCCCAAATTCCCGAAAATGTGCTATATTATGGACCAGAAACTGCTTTTCACGCTGAAAGGAGCTTTTATGCGTTATCCGGAATTTCTGAAAGAACAGCACAAGATCGGCTTTCCCGCGCCGAGTTTCGGCGCCGCCACAGAGCCCTATGCCTCCCTTTTTGACAACGCCGTCCGAACGTTTCAGACGCTTGGTTACGGCACTAAGCCCGGCCCGAACGCCCGTAAATCGGACGGCATCGGGATCAGCTCTTCTCCCGAATCCTGCGGACGGGAACTCACGGACCTGTACTGCGAAACAGATACTTCCGCCCTGATTTCTGTCGGAGGCGGCGAGCTGATGTGTGAAATCCTCGATCATGTGGATTATGAGCGGATCCGGAAAGCCGCGCCGAAATGGTTCATGGGCTATTCGGACAACACCAATTTCACCTTCCTGCTGCCGACCCTCTGCGACACTGCCGCGATTTACGGCCCCTGTGCCGGAACTTTCGGCATGGAACCCTGGGACGAATCACTGCAGGATGCCTTCGACCTTCTCTCAGGCCGGAAGCTTTCCTTCACCGGGTATGACCGCTGGGAAAAGGAATCCCTGAAGGATGCCGAAAACCCGCTCGTACCCTATAACCTGACGGAGCCTGACTTTCCGAAGTGCTTTTACTGGGACGAAAAACCCTTTTCCGGACGTTTTATCGGCGGATGTGTGGATTGTCTCGTGAATCTTTTAGGGACGGAATATGACCGCGTTTCAGACTTCACGGCGCGTTACGGGGAAGACGGGATTGTCTGGTTCCTCGAAGCCTGTGACCTTTCGGTTTTCGGCATCCGCCGTGCGATGTGGCAGATGAAGCATGCCGGCTGGTTCCAAAATGCAAAAGCCTTCCTTATCGGAAGGCCTCTTGTAATGGGTCAGGAAATCATGGGACTTGACCAGTATCATGCGGTTCTCGATATCGTTCAGGATCTTCATGTCCCTGTGCTCATGGATCTGGATATCGGGCATCTTCCGCCGATGGTCCCGATCATAAGCGGCGGATACGGGACCGTGGACCAGGACGAAAACAAAAAGATCCGCATCCGCTTTGAGCTGAAGTAAGGGTATGCTGTTATCGACGGAAGACGGAAGATTTCTACAGTCTGTACTGCATAAAGTTCCGGTTCTTCTCGAATCCGAAAGCCGTATACAGAAGGACACCCGCATCCGAAGCCGTGATCTGAACCGATCCGCAGCCATAGGCACGCGCCTCTTCGACGACATGCGAAAGGAGCGTTTTCGCAATCCCCCTGCGGCGGTATCCGGGTTCCGTGAACATACTCGAGAGAAGGCCGATCCGACCGCTCGGGCAGCTGAAATACGGCGGCTTTTCGACAAAGGACATCCCGCTCGTCCCGACGATCCGATCCCCGTCGAGCGCAATCCAGGAGACAAAGGTCCCGTCTGCCATATGGCGCCGGTAATAATCCCGAAGCGCCGGCGCAAGATCCAGCTCTTCCTTCGCCCCTTCTTCCCGAAGCTGCCGGATCCGAAGCGCAATGAATGCGTCAGTGTCCTGCTCCGTCAGTCTCCGGTATTGAATCGTACTCTGGATTTCAGAAGACTTTTTACTGTTCATCAGAACCTCCTCCTACTGTGGCTGCGGGGTTCTTTTTTCTCCGCAGCAGTATACTGCACAGGATCAGAATCAGCGGAAAAACCACCGCTGCAAGAAGTCCGGTTTTCAGGTTGTCGCTGAAGGAACCGGCAATCTGCCCCACCAGCGTCGGACCGCCGGAACAGCCGATATCCCCGGCAAAAGCCAGAAGTGCGAACATTACCGTTCCGCCCCGGGGAAGCTTTACCGCCGCCTGGGAGAAAAAGCCCGGCCAGAAGATTCCGACCGAAAGCCCGCATAAAGCACAGCCGGAAAGCGACAGAAGCGGGAACGGCGCAAAGACCGCTAAAAGATAGGAAAATACACAGAGAATGCCGCATCCGATGATCGCCTTGACGGAGTCTATTTTCGGGGCAGCTTTTGCATAGATCACGCGTGAAGTGCCCATCAGGACAGAGAACATGCAGGGGCCTAAAAGATCGCCCTCAAGCTTGCTGATCCGAAGCCCCCGTTCCGCAAAAGCGGAAGCCCACTGGCTCATCGCCTGCTCCGAAGCGCCTGCCGCAATCATCAGCACCATGAGAATCCAGAACGTGCTGTTTCCAAGAAGCGACCGGACACGCATGCTCTCGCCATCCTCCGTCAGGCTTTCGATCGGAACCAGCGAGAAGGCAAAAACGTCGATTAATGGGACAATTCCCCACAACAGGCAGATAATCCGCCAGTTTTCCTTCCCGAACACGCGTAAAAACAGCGTTGTGATCACCACAACCCCCACTACGCCCCAGCAGTAGAAGGAATGCAGCAGACCCATCGCGCTCTCCTTGTTCTTTCCGTCCGGGCAGGCTTCGACGATCGGGCTGATCAGTACTTCGTCGATTCCGCCGCCGATCGCATTCAGCACAATACACAGGAGGAGCCCCGCAAAAGGGCTGGGAAGCGCAAAGGGAATCCACGCAAATCCCGTGAGTCCGATAACACAGAACAGGTGCGCCGCTACCGCTAACTTCCGGTAGCCGATCCGGTCCGCATACTTCCCCGCCAGAAGGTCCACCGTGATCTGCACACAGAAATTGACCGTCACAAGAGACGTGATCTGCCGAAGCGAAAGCCCCAGACTGTCCTGGAAGATCACGAAAAGAAGCGGCGCGAAACTGTTCACCGCCGCCTGTGTAATATAGCCGATATAGCAGGCATAAATGGTATGCCGGTATCCGGTACGGATTTTTCGGATGATGTTCATGTCAGGAGATGGAAAGCCTCCGGTTTCATGCGTTAAAATTCAGGATTGATCCACAGTACGGGACGAACCGCCCCCTGCCCGCTGTCGACACTGCGGCCGTTGCAGTAAACGGCACCGTTTGTCAGAGTATAGGCGGCGTAACTCGAGTGTCTGCCCGGAGACCGCAGCCACCACCAGCAGATATCGTCCGCACTGAGCCGGTATGTTCCCTTTTTATAGACACCCTGTGCAATACAGTACTCAGTCACCTGACACTTTCTGGCATAATCCAGGCTCTCATATGCTTCGACTTCTGAAGCGCTCAGAAGAAATACCATGTCCTCCGTACTATTCCCGGGTGCAGTACTGAATTGCGGATTTTTGTCTGCCGTGACATTCGTCTTCTGAATCATCTTCTGTTCATCCGGGTCGAATGCAGCGTTCAGAAAATCTCCGTTCAGCCAGGACCGCAAAGAACATGTTTCCCATGTCACGTTTGCGTTTTCTTCGTTATATTTTTGGCAGTCCAGCGCGTAAACGCTGATGATAAGCATACTGTCCCCGGTTTTTTCCAGCACACGCCATTCGATATATTCTTTTCCATTTGAGCTGACGTTGTCCTGCTCATACATGCCGAATAAGATATAGTCCTCGACATCGGCCGTTTTCAGGTCCGCCTCCTGATACCGGTCGTACGCTTCCGCGGCCCGTTCTTTACTGTCCAGGTATCCATTGACATTCATGTACTGAAGAACAGCTTCTTTGTACTTCCCGGTACGGAAGAGCTCCGCCGCATACAGATATGTACATTCCGTAAGCTTTTCATCACTTTCTTTGTATCCGTCCAGAAGCGTGAATTCCGTAATGGCCGTCCTGTATCGGCCTTCTTCCATCAGAGTTAGCGCATTTTCATATTTCCAGTCCTTTACGATGGCTTCACACTGCCGGGCCCTCTCCATACTGTCTTTGTATCCATGAAGAGCCCTGAATGCCCTGGCGGCGTCCTTATACTGCCCCGCCTCATACAGTTCTACGGCCGCCTGATACCGAACGCCGGGCATATAAACCCCAAAATATAAAACCGTGGCTGCCGCACAGAGTACGGCAACAGAGACCAGAACCGCAGTGATGATCATCCGGATCTTCGCAGCCTTCTTTGCTTCGACCTGCTTTTTATCTGCATCCTTCCAGCCGGGAATCGATCCATACAGCCTGACTGCGGTTTTACAGCCCGACAAGGTTCTTTTCCATCTGTTATCAGCTGCAGCAGCATAAATCGCGTCTTTTCGGCAAATCTCCGCTTTCTCAAGGCACTCTTCTGCAAGTGCATCCGCATCCCTGAAGCCGGATATCGATCTGAACTTCCCGGCTGCAGCCTTGAATGCGGCTTCACTGTACGCCTTCTTCATTGCATTGACCGCAGAGTCATAAACACCTGCCGGCTCAACATTTCCGCTGCGTTCTTCGGTCTCCCGCTGCACGTCTGCCGTCATCTCTTCCTGCAGATCGTCTTCTTTTTTCTGTTTTACCTCGGTCATGGTATACTCCTTCAGACAACAATGTCGGGGTCAGTCTTTATTTCTTTACAACGTAGCGGTCGTTAATGTAACGCATGCTCTTGATATAGGCGCGCTTTGTCGGCAGGTGCTCAATCATCAGCGGGAGCTCCGGATCTTCTTCGTTGACCTTCGACACATAATAGTCGATGTCGAAGGCGCCTTCGCCGACCGGCACCTCCTTGATCTGGAAGGTCAGATCGTTTTTCAGGATGCAGTCCTTGAAGTGGCAGCTGACAATGCGGCCGTGAAGCTTTTCGAAAACTTCATCAATGAACTGGCGCTGGTAACGGTAGCGCTCGAAGCTGTTGATCCAGTTGATCATGTCGAGATGCACCGCGAGCCGGTCGGAACCGACATGCTGAATTAGGGCAAGGTATTCATCCGGCGAAGAGGGTACCATCCAGGGCATCGGCTCGATTGCGTAGAAGGTGTTTTTCGGATTCGCGGTTTCGATGATTTTCTGAATAGTCTCGACGGTCTTTTTGTAGAAGTCATCACTGTAGTTTTCCGGATAATAGGCATCCCAGACCGGGCCGGCGGCTCCGGCGATATTACAGGCGCAGCGCGCGCCGACATAATCCGCAAGCTTCAGCTGTTCGACACATTTTTCAAAGGCAGCCGCGGCTTCCCTGCTGTCTCTGGCCATCGGATTGCACCAGGCACCGACCTCGGCGATCACGATGTCGTATGCGGCCGCCGCCTTCTTGTAGCCCTCAATTTCGTGGAAATCCGTATGATAATCCACCGGCAGGCTGGCAGCTTTCACGCCGTAGCCTGCCATCTCTTCTGCCCAGGCCTCCGGCGATTTTGCCTTCAGGCCGAAATTCATTCCAAGTCTCATAATCGTCCTCCAGATATCTGATTCATTCCTTTTACAACAAAAGCACCAGCAGCGGTATCGAAATAAAGCACAGCACCGTCGACAAAAGCAGGATATTTGCCGCCATCTTCGTCTCCCCGTGATGCATCTCCGCAAGGCTCAGAATGACCGAGCCGGCAGGCGCTGCCGCCAAGATCAGAATACTCGATTTAAAGGCGTTTGTAAAGGGGAGAAAGTACACAATTGCGTAGGAAAACAGGGGAAATGCCACCAGTTTCAGCGCAATCGCCGGATACACCAGCCTGTTCGTAAAAATGTCCTTTAAGGGCGCCGAGGCGAGCCGGATGCCGAGGATCATCATGCACAGCGGAGCCGTCAGTCCGCCGAGCGTGGAGACCACGGTCAGCGCTGCATCCGGAAGAAAGCGCTTCACCCCGAAGATATACAGCGGAAGTGCGACGACAAGCCCAAGCGCAGTCGGATTCAGGA
>JAEEGL017097899.1_pt1 | contig 13607 bp, 12 predicted proteins | sample 9134231 | NCBI WGS metagenome assembly JAEEGL01 (sample SAMN16246548, study PRJNA631951) | gut metagenome | biome: gut microbiome; feature: rumen; material: fiber-attached | host: Bos | place: Iran: Karaj | collected 2018-10
CGGTGGATTAGACCATGTTATCGCTAATAACCAAGATATCAATATCTTAGTAGTAGATACAGAAGTTTACTCTAACACAGGTGGACAAGCTTCTAAGTCAAGCCGTATCGGTGCTATTGCTAAGTTCGCTGCTGCTGGTAAGCCAACTGCAAAGAAGGATTTAGCTTCAATTGCTATGGCATATGGTCATGTATATGTTGCTACATGTTCACATGGTTATAACCAAAATCAAGTTGTTAAGGCTATGCAAGAGGCAGAAGCTTATGATGGACCATCTTTAGTAATCTGCTATGCTCCATGTATCGCTCATAACATTAAGAAGGGCTTATTCATGTCTCAAATGGAAGCTAAGAAGGCTACAGAGTGTGGTTACTGGCCAACATTCAGATATAACCCTGATTTAGCTAAAGAAGGCAAGAACCCATTCACTATGGATTCTAAGGAGCCAGATTGGTCTAAGTACAATGACTTCTTAATGAACGAAGGTCGTTATGCTCAATTAGTTAAGGTTAACCCTGAAAAGGCTCAAGAATTATATGAATTCAACTTAGCTGATGCTAAGAAGCGTTATGCAAATTACTGCAGACTTCGTGATATTGAATATCCTAACAAGTAGTAAATAAAAATTAAGGTTCAAGTTTAATCTTGAGCCTTTTTTTCTATTGAATAATATGTCATATTCCGATATAATTATTTTGCTAGGAGGTATGTTTATGGCAGTATATGATTCAAAGAATTCTAAAAATAGAGAAGCTGTAATAGATATGCTTAAAGAGCTTACCTCAAGATTTTCAAATATTAGAGATAATTTATGTGAGCCATATGGATTATCATCACTTCAGGCAGTAATTATTATGGATATATATCATAATCCTGAAAACACAAGAGTGACTGATATATGTAAAAGATTAAAAAAATCAACAAATACAATTTCTCCATTAATCAATAGATTAATAGAAAAGGATTTTTTAGTTAAGATTCAAAATAAGGCAGATAATAGAGTTTATGATGTTAAATTAACTAAAAAAACAAAGGAAATAGCTAGTGAGATAAATCTAGATGTATCAGATTATACATATCCAATGTTTGATTCCTTAACTGATCAGGAATTTGATAATATATATACAAGCCTATTAAAGCTATTGGAGGTTACTAAGCAATGAGGTATTTAATTGTCTCAGATATTCATGGCGCGAAGGATTCCTGTGAATTTATCTATAACGAATATAAAAACGGAAAATATGACCAAATTTTGTGCCTAGGAGATATTTTATATCATGGCCCTAGAAATGATTTACCAAATGATTATAATCCAAAGGGATGTATTGAAATCCTTAATAAATTAAAGGATGATATTATCGCAGTTAAGGGTAATTGCGAGGCTGAGGTAGATCAGATGGTATTAAGCTTTAAAATCAATGATTCCTATGATTTTAAATTTAATGATTTATCTATCCATTTGGAACATGGCCATCATTTAGATTTATATAATGGTAAACCAAATATTATTATGAGTGGTCATACTCATATTCCAGTATTAGAAAAGAAGGATAATATAATTTATTTAAATCCAGGCTCTATTACTATCCCTAAGGGTGGCTTCCCAAGAAGCTATGCGATAATGGATGAAAAGAAAATTACTATTCTAAATTTAAAAAATGAAGTGCTTTTTGAGCTAAATATTTAAAAATATGCAATTTTTTGCATATTTTTTTTAATTTTTTTTAATAAGCTGCCTCTTATTTATATATAGGGGGAAAATATATGTATAAGAAAAAGGAATATTTAATAATTTTATTAATCATTGGATTAACTGTATTTTTAGGATTTTTACCAATGATTATTTCATCTAATGAATCTAAAGAGGATGAAATAGTAGAAAAGGAGGATGAAAGAAAGGATATATTAAAAATAACAATTAAGGGAGAATTAAATGTAGATTATGTTAATTTAGAAATACCATATGGCTTTTCATATGGATATATAATTTCTAAATTGAAGCCCTATTTAAATCAATATAGCATAGTCGAAAAGGAATTAACAAAAAGGTATTATGATGATACTACAATAATTATTAAAACTAGTGATATTGATAATGAAATTGAAGAGGAAATAATAGATGGAGATTATATTAATATTAATTTAGATTCAAAGGATATGCTTACAAAGCTATATGGAATAGGATCTAAAAGAGCTGATGCGATAATAGAATATAGAGAAAATAAGAAAATTGAAAGCTTTCAGGAGCTAAAGGAATTAATAGGGGTTTCAGATGAGGTTATTAGCACAATTAAGGAAAAAGCCATTTTGTAATGAAATTCATTTTATATTAATTGCGATTATAATCCTTCTTATATCCTTAAAATATTATTGGTTCTTTATAATATTAGGATTATATTTTATCTATTTATTTAAAAATAAGCATATTTTAATACCTACCCTAGTAGTTATTTTAATTGTTGTATTTAGAATATCTATAATAGAAATAAATAAGGATTTATTTAAATTAAAGGAAAACCAGGAAATATATATTGTAGATATCAAAAATGAAAATTCATATTATGCCTATTTAGGCACTAATAAGCTTTTAATATATGATTATAACCATGAATTTGTACCTGGAGATAGAGCGATTGTTTCATTAAAATTAATTGAAAATAAAAAATCATTTTTAAATGATTTTGATAATGAATATTATTTATTAGGTAAGGGTGTAACATATCAGGCAAAGATAATAAATAAGGAATTTAAAAGGCATGGATTTTCAATCTATGCCCCTAAATTCTATTATTCTAATTATTTGAAGAAAGAGCTGAGCACTGAATCATATAATTATGTTAGTGCGATAGCCTTTGGTGATAATAATTTAGAGGGAGAAATAAAGGATTCATATTCAATATTAGGTATATCTCATATTTTAGCTATATCAGGATTACATATACTATTAATATATAAATTTATATCATTTTTATTATTAAAAATATTTAAATATTATGATGATACAATACCAATTTTATTGATTGGAATTTATATCTCATTTATAGGATTTCCGATATCAGCATTAAGAGCATTTTTATTTTTAATATTGAATAAATTAAATAGAAGAGGAAGTGTATCATATACTAAATTAGATATATTATCTATATCGGCTCTATTAATGATTTTATTTAGGCCCTATTCAGCCTATAATACAGGATTTATATTGAGCTTTATTGTTTCATTTATATTTATATATAAAAATGAAATAATTAATAATTCTAGGTCAAAGCTAATATATCAATATAAATTATATTTTTTAATTTTTTTATCAACATTTCCATTTGTTATAAATATATCAAATAGAATATCTATTATATCTATTTTATTATCACCTATTTTATCTATAATAATTCCTGTATTTTTATTGCCATTATCCTATTTAGATTTTTTCTTACCTATTCTAGATTATGGATTGAAATACATTTTTATAGGAATAAATATTTATGTTATTAATTTAAAAAATATCTTGCTGGTGATAAATATTCAATCATTTAATATTTATATGATAATTATCTATTATTTTATATTTTTGATTTTGATTTATACATTTGTAAAAAAGAAATTTAAAATCCTATCATTATCATTTTTATTATCATATATCCTAGGTGTTTTATATATTAGATATGCTATACCATATTCAAATATAACTTTTATAGATTCAGGACAGGGAGATTCAGCATTGATTGAATTAAATAATAATAGAGGTGTAATGGTAATAGATGCATACAATTCATTTAATTATTTAAAAACTAAAGGAATTAATAAAATAGATTATTTAATATTAACTCATTCAGATAATGATCATATAGGAGATTATAAAAAAATAATTAGCTTCTTTGATGTCAAATATTTATTATATCCTATCTATGATATTAGATTTAATGAATTATTAAAGGATTTAGATGTAGAAGCAATTGGTATTAATGATAAATTTATAATTAATAGTGATTTTAAAATTAAAATATTAGCACCAATTAATCCTTATGATGATCCTAATTCAAATAGTATTGTTTTAAAGCTAAATATTAATAATACTAATATTTTGTTTACAGGTGATATGACTAAGGATGAGGAAAGGGATTGTATCTTAAAATATGATATTGAATTAGATTCTGATATTTTAAAGGTTGCTCATCATGGCTCTAATACATCTTCAACCAGTGAATTTTTAAAGCTTGTTAGCCCTGATATTTCTATTATATCAGTAGGAGAGGATAATAATTATGGGCTACCAGATAAGGAAATTGTTGATAGGCTAAAGGATATATCTAGGGTTTATATGACAAAGGATTTAGGTAATATTAATTTAAAAATATTTAAAAATGAATATAAATTATCTACATATAGGAAAATATGATATTATTAATTTAGAGGATTTTTATTATGAATATTTTAGTAACTAACGATGATGGATATGAAGCATATGGAATTAAATTATTAATTGAAAAGCTAAAAAGATTTGGAAATATTACTGTCATTGCCCCAAATGGCAATAGAAGTACTATTTCTCATGCGATGAACATTCATACACCTGTAACATTTGAAAAAATAGATAATTATTTTGATGTTCCATTATATGTAACATCAGGCACTCCAAGTGATTGTGTAAGATTAGGATTAAAATTTTTAAATGAGAAATTTGATATTGTCTTTTCTGGTATTAATTCAGGATTAAATTTAGGAACTGATGTTCATTATAGTGGTACCTGTGCAGGAGCGAGAGAGGCGGTTATTAATGGAGTTCCTGGTGTAGCTATTTCAACCGGAAGAGAATCCTTTAGTGTTGCTGAAAAGGAAATGGATATTTTGCTTGATAAAATATTTAATGAAAGGCTTTATTCTAAGGATTATTTTTTAAATATTAATTTTCCGAAGAAGACATTTGATAAATCTAAGGATTTTGTTATAGCCAAAAGTGGTACTAAAATATTTATTACTAAATTTAAAATGGAAAATGGTTTAGTAATTGAGGATTCACATGAATTGATAAAGGATAATAATCCGGATACTGATGTATATTTACATGATTTAGGATATACAACTATAGTTCCTATAACTATTGATTCAACTGATTATGCAAGCTATAAAAAGCTAAAAGGACAACGCTAGTCGTTGTCCTTAATCATTTTATTGTATTCCTCAATTTCTAAAAACTTTTCCTTTTTTGTTTTTGGAACTGGATCATATCCTCCCTTTGAGAAGGGATTACATCTTAATAGTCTCCAAATTGTTAGGAATGTAGCTTTGAAAAAATTAAATTTTTCATAACAGCCTAAAGCATAATTAGAACAGGTAGGATAATATTTACATTTTGGTCCTGTGTTTGCTGAAATACCCTTTTGGTATAATCTAATTAGCTTTTTTGCTAATCTATTTTTCATGATATATTCTATCCCAAACTCTATTTAATACATCAGTACCCATTGTTTCTTTAATAATAGCATAAGCAAATTCTAGTGAATAGGCAACTGATTTAGATGTAATTAGCTTACCATCGACTGTTACACCCTGATCTGTATAGGTACCCTTAAAATCATCATTCATAGAAGTGAAGCATGTATATTTTTTATTTTCTAATAATCCTAATCTCCCGAATAATGTAGGAGCGGCACAAATACCACATAGGTATTTATTTTTCTTATAGAAGTCCTTTACTATCTCATGTACCATGCTAGATTGGTATAGGAATTTGTAATGAGCACCACCTGGAATAATTAGGCAATCATAATCATCTATATTTAAATCATCAATTAATGCAATATTTGCTAGAGTAAAGCCATATGAGCCTGTAACCTCTGTTTTATTAGAGGCTACTGTTAAATCGGCACCTGCTCTTCTTAATAGAGCAAATGGAGCCATTGCCTCCTCATCCTCAAAACCATCAAATATTAAAGCTAAATATTTCATATTTAATCACATCCTTGAGTTTATTATAAAATAAAAAGATAGTAAAATAAATAATTCTTTTAATTTTATTAAAAGCATAAATAACATTTATAAATTTTATATTTATAAGAGTAAAAAAATATTGTATAATTATAATGATTTTTTAGGGGTGTTTCTTATGAACATTAATTACGAAAAAAACCAAATAATGGTATATGGAAAAGCAATTAAATATGATGCATTCATCAAGAAATTATCTGATTTATCTGGTGAACAGATTTATGGATTTTTTAATAGCCGTGGAATTATGCTTCCTCGTATGATGAATTGCTTCGCTTTAACTTCCGTATTAAATAATAAAATTAAATTTTTACATTCTAATTCCTTAACAAAGGATTATTTTGTTAGACTTCAGCATTATCAAAGCTTTACTGAAACTCAATTAGAGAATTTATTTTTAGCTTTGAATTGTACTAGTGAGGATTTTGCTCAATATAGATATAATTTAATGAAGCTAATTGTTGATAATTATGAGGCGTTAGATATTAATGATGGTGAAATTACCTATCTTAAGAATTTAAAGAAGGTAAAAATTAAAAACTTTGAGGAGTATGTAGGATATGTAAGTGCCGCATGCCTTGAACAGCCAGGTACATTTGATGGTGCCTTAATTGAGGATTTAAAGAAGGATTTAATGTTTACTGCAACTAATCAGGAAATCATTTTGATTGGTGAAAAGTATGGTATTACTATTCCTGAAAGATTACAAAAGGATGAATATGTTGGCTATATTAAATATTATCTAAATAAAGAGGGTAAGCTAACAGAAGAGGCTGATCAGGTATTAGATGATATGTCTATTAATGGATTATCTATTTACGCTAAGCGTGAGGGTATTCCTATGCAGCCATCTATGAGTAAGGATGATTTAGTTACTTATTTATTTTATATTTTGGAGCAATGTGAAATTCCTTTTTCAACATGTGATTCAATTACCTATGATGAGAATATCTATAAGCCTTTAGATTTTACTATTGATTTAAGTGCTATTACTCCATTTGGCAATGGTGATGCTAAAAAGATTATTCATTATGCTGGTGAAGAGGCTGATCAAGAGGAATTCGATAGGATGCTTGATATGATTAATAACCCTGTAGTTATTGAGGAAGAAGTTGTTGAGGAGCCTATTGAGGAATTACCTAAGATTGAAATTGAGCGTCCTTTAAAGCCTGGTGAGTCTAAGGCTCAATTAGAGGAGGCTAAGCAAGAGGAAAAGGTAGAGCCTAAGGCAGTAGAGGAAAAGAAGCCTGAGGTCATTGTTAAAAAGGAAAGAGAAATTCCTTTAACCGAAAAGCTTGGTATTAATGTTAATTCAGTCATTGAAAATGAAAATTATGCATTAAAGGAAAAAAAGATTTTTAAGGGTAGTAGAAGTAAGAATACAACAATTTGTATTTTTGCTGGAATTATAGTAGTTTTAGCATTAGCTGCGTTAGGAATTGCTATTTATAAATAGGAGATTTTAGTATGTCAAAAAAAGCACCTGGTGCGAAATATACACCTATGATGGAACAATATTTAGAGATTAAAAAGGACTATAAGGAAACTATAGTCTTTTTCCGTTTAGGAGATTTCTATGAAATGTTTTTTGAGGATGCCTATACAGCATCTCGTGAGCTTGAATTAGCTTTAACTGGAAAGGATGCTGGAGCTGAGGAGAGGGTTCCTATGTGTGGAATTCCTTATCATGCCGCCAATGAATATATCGAAAAGCTTGTATCTAGAGGATATAAGATTGCGATTGTTGAGCAGATAGAGGATCCTAAGGAGGCAGTAGGTATTGTTAAGCGTGGTGTAATTAAGATTATTACTCCAGGTACCATTGAATCTGGTATTAGAGATAAGGATAATAATTTTATCGCATCAATTGATTATTTTAAAAGAGAATATATTTTATGCTACGCCGATATTACAACTGGTGAGGGCTATGTCACTTCATTTAAATCTATCGATATTTTATTAAATGAAATATTAGGATTACATATTAAAGAGGTTATTGTTAATTCAGCTTTTAATAATAAAAAGCTAAATGAATTTATTAAAACAAATTCAATTGCCTTTTCTGTATGTGACAATTTAGAAATAGAGGATGACCTATCATATATTTATTCTGATATTGAGGATAATTATAAAAATGCTTGTAAGACATTAATTAATTATTATATTTCTACTCAATATCAAAAGCCTTTATTCTTTAAGAAATTTAAATCATATGTAAAGGAATCATATTTACATTTAGATGCCTTTACAAAGAAGAATCTAGAGTTAACTGAAACTATTAGATTAGGAAATAGAAATGGTTCCCTATTATGGCTAATTGATAAGTGTAATACAGCTATGGGCTCAAGAATGATTCATAAATGGCTTGATAAGCCTTTAGCTAGTAAGGAAGAAATAAATGAAAGATTAGATTTTGTTGAAACATTAAATTCTAATTTTGTTTCTAAGGAAGAAATTAAGGGTATCTTTAAGGATGTTTATGATTTAGAAAGAATTATTGGGAGAGTATCATCTGGTTCAGCTAATGCTAAGGATTTAGTATGGCTTAGAAGAAGCCTAAAGAATATTCCTGAGCTTAAGAGAATTTTAGCTAATATGGATATTAGTGGAGCTAAGGATTTAAATGATAGAATTGATGCTCATACTGATTTATATAATTTATTAGAGGTAGCTATAGTCGATAATCCTCCATTTTCTGTTAAGGATGGAGATATTATAAAGGATGGCTTTGATAAGGATTTAGATGATATTAGATCTATTGCTAGAAATGGCAAGGAATGGATTTTAAATTATGAGGCATCTGAAAGAGAAAGAACTGGTATTAAGAATTTAAAGGTTGGCTATAATAAGGTAACTGGATATTTTATTGAGGTATCAAAGGGTCAAATTGAAAATATACCTGAGGATTCAGGATATATTAGAAGATCTACATTAGTTAATGCTGAAAGATTTATATCTCCTGAATTAAAGGATTATGAAACTAAGGTTTTATCAGCATCTGATAAGGTTATTTCATTAGAATATGAAATCTTTGTTTCCATTAGAAAAAAGGTTGCTGAATATATAAAGAGCCTACAGGATTTAGCTGATTCTATTTCTATAATTGATTGCTATACTGCATTATCAGATGTAGCTATTAAATATAATTATGTAAGACCTAGATTTAATGATAAAAGAGAAATTAATATTGTTGATGGAAGACATCCAGTTCTTGAGGCATTAATTGGGGATGAATATATTGTTAATGATGTTGTTATTAATAAATACAATATGATGCTTATTACAGGTCCTAATATGAGTGGTAAATCTACCTATATGAAGATGCTAGCATCTATTATTATTCTTGCTCAAATAGGATCATTTGTTCCTGCAAGGGTTGCTGATTTAATGGTATTTGATTCTATATTTACAAGAATTGGAGCCTCTGATGATTTGGTTTCTGGTCAATCAACATTCATGGTTGAAATGAGTGAGGCTAATTATGCTATTACAAATGCTACTAAAAATTCATTAGTTTTATTTGATGAAATAGGTAGAGGTACTGCAACATTTGATGGTATGGCATTAGCTCAGGCTATATTAGAATATTTACATGAAAAGGTTGGATGTGTGACATTATTTTCAACACATTATCATGAGCTAACTCAATTAGATACTAAATTAAATAGATTAAAAAATGTTCATGTTGAGGCTAAGGAGACATCTAATGGTGTTGCCTTCCTACATAAGGTTATTGATGGTCCTACAGATAAATCATATGGTATTAATGTAGCAGAGCTTGCAGGCCTTCCTAAATCATTAACTGAAAGAAGTAAAAAGATTTTAGAGCATTTAGAGGAGCAAAGCCAGCTAAAGGGTAATATTACATTAGATTTATTTAATTTCGAGGAATTTGATGAAAAGCCTGAGGTTAAAGAGGATTCTATCGCTTTAAAGATTAAGCAAAGATTAGATGAAATTGATATTGATAAATTGACACCAAAGGAAGCTATTAATTTAATATATGAGCTAAAGGAGATTGAATAATATGGGTAAGATATTAAGAATGTCTCCTGAGCTTGCGAATAAAATCGCAGCTGGCGAGGTTGTTGAAAGACCATCAAGCGTTGTTAAGGAGCTAGTTGAAAATTCTATTGATGCGAATAGTAAATCAATAAAGATTCAATTAAAAAATGGTGGACTTGAATTTATTAGAATAACTGATGATGGCGATGGTATGGATAAGGATGATGTCGAAATGGCATTTGTTCCTCATGCAACATCTAAGATTAAAACAGAATATGATTTATTTAGAATCATGACACTAGGCTTTAGAGGTGAGGCTATTGCCTCTATAGCGGCTGTTTCTGAAATGGAAATTATATCATCAGAAAATGGCATAGAGGGATATAGATGCCTATATAAGGGTGGCATTAGAAAGGAAGCCTCTATAACACCATCTAATAAGGGTACTCAAATTACTGTAAAGAATTTATTTATAAATACTCCTGCAAGATTAAAATATATGAAAAGCGAAAAGAGTGAGCTATCATCTATTTTATTCTTTGTAGAAAGAATCGCGATGGCCCACCCTGATATTAGATTTACTGTATTTAATGATGATAAGCTACAGTTTCAAACTAGTGGCTCTGATAAAATAGTTAATTTAGTTGGTGAGGTTTATGGGCTAGAGGCCGCAAAGGGTGTTATTGAGACATCATATGTCTCAGATGGATATAAGGCCCATTTAGTTTTATTAAAGCCTCAATTTTATAGATCTAATAAATTAGAAATAACATTAGTAATAAATGGTAGATTTGTTAAAAATTATGCAATTACAAATACTACAGTAGATGCATATGATACATTCCTACCTATTGGCAAAAATCCCATTACGATTTTATATTTCGATATTGACCCATTGCTAGTGGATTGTAATTGTCATCCTAATAAATTAGAAATTAAATTAGCGAATGAAACTGAAATATGTGCATTATTAAAGAAAAAGATTGTAGAAGCCCTAAAGGAGGAAACATTAATTCCAACTAGAGAAATTAAGAAGCAAAAGGGCTACGAAAAAACTAATATTTTTGATTCAGTTGTAAATGATAATAAGAATGATAATTTTACTTTAAAAGAGGAAGTAAGATATAATCAGGAAATTAAAAATGATTATGATAATACTAAATCTATTTTTAATTTAGACATTAAAAAGGATGAATATATCGAAGCTAAAAGGGAAGAAAGGATAGAGCCTAAGGAGCCAATTCCTACTATAAAGAGGGAAGAAATAAAGGAAGAAAGAAAAAAGCTTCCTTATATGGAATATGTTGGTCAGGCCTTTGGTACATATTTAATTTTCCAAAATAGTGATGGATTATATTTAATGGATCAGCACGCAGCGGCTGAAAGAATTAATTTTGAATATTATTATGATTTGCTAGGAAATAATAATCAGCCTAAAACTGATTTATTAATTCCTATTACATTATCTTTATCTAAAAAGGAGGCCTTATATGTTGAGGAGCATTTAGACCAATTTTTAGAAATAGGATTTAACTTAGAGCAAATTGGTGATACTGATTTTGCAATAAGAGGAGTACCTCTTTGGGCTAAGTTTGATAATTTTGATTCAATAGCATATGATGTTATTGCTAAAATGATTGAAAATAATAAGGTCAATGTTGCTTATTTTAGAGAATCAATTTCTAAGATGGTTGCCTGTAAGGCATCTATAAAAGCAAATCATGCCTTATCTAGAGTTGAAATTGATTCATTAATTGAAAGATTAAATAAATGTAGGAATCCATATACATGCCCTCATGGAAGACCTACTATTATTAATTTAACATGTGATGAATTAGAAAAAATGTTTGAGAGGATTCAATCAAAATAATGAAAAAGGTAATTGCTATATTAGGACCTACAGCTGTAGGAAAAACTAAAATTTCAATAATGGTTGCTAAGCATTATGGTATAGATATCATTAGTGGTGATTCTGTGGCTGTCTATAAGGGTCTTGATATAGGAAGTGCTAAGCCTACTAGGGAGGAAATGGATGGAGTAATCCATCATTTGATTGATATCAGAGAGCCTAATGAGGAATACAGCACTGCCGATTTTCAAAGAGAGGCTAGAAAAATAATTGATAATAATGAATTATCTATTATTGCTGGTGGTACTGGATTATATATTAAAAGTGCTATTTTTAATTATGAATTTAGTGCTAAGGGTAGAGATTTATCATTTGCTGATAAATATAAGGATTTATCTAATTTAGAATTGTATGAATTATTATTAAAGAAGGATCCTGATATTGATACTACTAAGCTTCATCCTAACAATAGGAAAAGAGTATTAAGAGCCTTAGAGGTTTTAGAGGATAAGGGTGTTTCTATTCATAGCTTTAATCATAAGGATGATGCTATCTATGATTATTTTATAGCTTATTTATCATTAGATAGAGATAAATTATATGAAAGAATAAATAAAAGAGTAGATCAAATGTTTGCTGATGGGCTAGAAAAAGAGGTTAGAGACCTATATGATAAGGGAATTAGACCTCACGCTATAGGCTATCAGGAATTTATACCTTATTTTTTAGGAGAAAAAAGCCTTGATGAGGTAAAGGAATTAATTAAGCTAAATACTAGACATTTAGCTAAGAGACAGGAAACATGGTTTAAAAATCAGATGAAGTCACATTTTTATATTGTAAATCTAGATAATATAGATGAGACTTTTAATAATATAATAAAAGATATAGATGAATGGAGATTAAAATGAGACTTTATTTAATTGGTATGATGGGTTCTGGTAAATCTACCCTAGGAAAGAGATTAGCTAATGAATTAGGCTATAAATTTATTGATATGGATTTATATATAGAAGAAACATCACTTAAAACTATTGAAGAGATTTTCCATGATTATGGTGAGGCTTGGTTTAGAGCATATGAAAAGAATACATTAAAGGATTTCCAAAAGATGGATAATGTTATTATCGCAACAGGTGGTGGCGTAATAAAGGATAAGTCTAACAAGGAATTAATGGATGGAAAGTGTATTTATTTAAGAGTACCTTGTGATATTTTACAAAAAAGATGTGATGAATCATCTATCGTAAGGCCTCTATTAAAGACTAGATCTATTGAGGAAATCTTTAATGAAAGAAAAGATTTATATGATTATTTTAAGGATATCGAGGTATTAAACATCGATATCGAAGATGCTTTAGCTAATTTATTAAAGGAGCTTAAATAATATGAATATATTAGTAATTAATGGTCCTAATTTAAATATGCTTGGTAAAAGACCTAAGGAGCATTATGGCTCATTAACATTAGATGAGATTAATAAGCTTATGATGGAAAATAAAAGCGATGATATGAAGCTTGAATTTTTCCAATCTAATAGCGAGGGTGATATTGTAACTAAGATTCAAGAGGCTGTTTTAAATAATCTAGATGCAATTATTATTAATCCTGGTGCTTATACTCATACATCAGTTGCTATACATGACGCACTTGAGATGTTTAATGGAGAAAAGGTAGAGGTTCATTTATCTAATGTTGATGATAGAGAGGACTTTAGAAGAATAAATTTTGTTAGAAGTGTTTGCACAAAAACTTTTTCAGGTAAAAA
>JAEEGL010545584.1_pt1 | contig 13606 bp, 9 predicted proteins | sample 9134231 | NCBI WGS metagenome assembly JAEEGL01 (sample SAMN16246548, study PRJNA631951) | gut metagenome | biome: gut microbiome; feature: rumen; material: fiber-attached | host: Bos | place: Iran: Karaj | collected 2018-10
ACCAGCCTGGGATGGTCAGAGGCGCTGACGCTGGCTGAGGTTGCTCCCGACTGTCAGAACGAGATACTGCGTCGTGGCTATGAGTATGGCTACAACCGCCTCATTGTGGGCTACCACTGGTTTACGGACATCGAGGCCACTCGTATCCTGTCCAGCGGACTTGTGGCCCGTTTGCATGCTGACGCCTCCTTCCGCCAACTCATCAAGAAGGCGCAGGCAGAATATAAGAAACAATCCAAGAAATAGCAGAAACCTAACGGGTTTCTCTGAGCCGTTCCCTGCAACTCTCGAGAATGGCGGTGAGCTCCTCAGCTTTCTCGGCACGCAGCATCTTGATGCGTGTCTCGCGAAAGTTGGGGATGCCTTTGAATACGGGTGAAGCAGCCAGGTGGCGACGTGTGTGCAGTATGCCGCGATATTCGTCGATGCGCTCGATGTTGATGCGCAACTGCTCCTCCAGGATATCTATCTTCTCGTCTAAGGTGAGTGCCTCCCTACTGAATATCCATGGACAGCCAAAGGTGGCGCGACCTATCATGACAGCATCCACGCCATACGTCTCAAAGGCACGGTCAGCATCGTCGAGCGACTTGATGTCACCATTGCCGATGATGGGGATATGGATGCGCGGGTTCTTCTTCACTTCGCCAATGAGCGTCCAGTCAGCGTCGCCTGTGTACATCTGGCTGCGTGTACGTCCGTGGATGGTCAGCGCCTGGATGCCACAGTCCTGCAGCTGTTCAGCCAGCGTGGTGATGATGAGCTGCTCGTGGTTCCATCCCAGTCGGGTCTTCACGGTGACGGGCAGCTTCACAGCCTGCACCACCTTCTCCGTAATCTCCTGCATCTTGGGAATGTGTTGCAGCATACCGGCTCCAGCGCCCTTGCCAGCCACCTTCTTCACCGGACAGCCAAAGTTGAGGTCGATGACATCCGGACCAGCCTGTTCCACGATTTTGGCAGCCTCTACCATCGCCTCCACGTCACGTCCGTAGATTTGTATGCCTACGGGGCGCTCCTCGTCGCTGATGGTCAGCTTCTTTACCGTTGACTTCACGTCGCGCACCAGTGCCTCTGCCGATACGAATTCCGTATAGACCATAGAGGCACCAAACCGCTTGCACAGCAGGCGGAATCCGATATCCGTCACATCCTCCATCGGAGCGAGAAAGACGGGGCGTTCTCCCAGTTCTATGTGGCCTATCTTCATAGTCAGAACATCTGGCTGACACGACGGATGCCAGCCACCAGTGTGTCGATTTCCTCTTTGGTGTTATACAGGGCGAACGAGGCACGTACCGTACCGCTGATGGCCAAGCGGTCCATCAGGGGCTGTGCACAGTGGTGTCCCGTGCGTACGGCGATGCCCAGGCGGTCGAGTAGGGTACCCATGTCCAGATGGTGTATCTGTCCTACGTTGAAGCTCACCACGGCATCTTTGTCTGCAGGGAACGTGTAGCCCGTCTGAGGGCCGTAGATGGTCATACCCTCTATCGTCTGCAGCTGCTCCATGCAGTAGCGTGTCAGCGCCTCCTCGTGCTGCTGGATGGTCTCCAGTCCGATGCCGTTGATATAGTCGATGGCCTTGGCGAGTCCGTGGGTAGCCACGTAGTCGGGTGTGCCCGCCTCAAACTTAAAGGGCAGGCGCTCGAAGGTCGTCTTCTTCCATGTCACCTTGTCTATCATCTCGCCACCACCCTGATAGGGAGGCAGCTTCTCCAGCCATTCCTCTTTGCCATAGAGCACACCGATGCCCGTTGGTCCATACATCTTATGCCCGCTGAAGGCATAGAAGTCGCAGTCCAGCTGCTGTACGTCGATAGCCATGTGGGGCGCACTCTGTGCACCGTCCACCATGACGGGGATGCCCCGTTCGTGCGCCTTCTTGATGATGTCAGCGATGGGGTTGATGGTACCTAGCACATTGCTCACATGCGTGATGCTCACCAGTTTGGTACGCTCCGTCAGGTAGGGTGTGATGTCGCTGCCACATGCCAGTCGTCCATCGTCCGTGATGGGCAGGTGGTTGACGATGATACCCCTCCGCTCAGCCTGCAGTTGCCAGGGAACGATATTCGAGTGGTGCTCCATCTCGCTCACCAGCACCTCGTCGCCAGCCTGCATCTGACTCTCTGCAAATGCTGCTGCCACCAGGTTGATAGCCTCCGTGGTACCTCGTGTGAAGACGATCTCTTCCGTCTTGCGGGCATGGATGAATTGGCGCACCTTTTCGCGTGCAGCCTCGTGCAGGTCGGTAGCCTGCTGCGAGAGGTAGTGTACGCCACGATGCACGTTAGCATTTACGTTCAGATACTCCTCACGCATGGCGTCGAGTACGCACAGCGGCTTCTGTGTGGTAGCCGCATTGTCCAGATACACCAGCGGTTTGCCATACACCTCCCGCTTCAATATTGGGAAATCCTCTCTTATCTTCTTGATATCTAACATTCTCAATTCTTCACTTACACAACTTACACCCCTCACACTTGCTCAGTTCCCCACGGAATCGTTTCTCCACCAGGTAGTGCAGACGGTCGCGCAGCGGTTCCAGCTCCATCTGGTCGATGACCTCGTTGATAAAGGCGTTCTGCAGTAGCAGGCGGGCCTCCTTCTTCGAGATGCCTCGCTGCTGCATATAGAACAGGGCAGCATCGTTCAGCTGTCCCACGGTAGAGCCGTGTGCACACTTCACATCGTCCGCATAGATCTCCAGCATGGGCTGCGTGTACATACGGGCCTGTTTGGTGGCGCAGAGGTTCTGGTTCGTCATCTGCGAGCTCGTTTTCTGAGCATCGGGCTTCACGAGCACGCGCCCTGCAAATGCACCTGTCGCCTCGTCGTCGAGCACGTATTTATAGAGCTCCTTGCTGCTACAGTGTGCCACGTGGTGCGTGATGAGCGTGTTGTTGTCCACATGCTGCTGCTTGTCAGCTATCACACAGCCGTTGCACGAGCATTCCGCACCCTCGCCCACCAGGTCCAGGTTCAGCTTGTTGCGTGTGATACCGTTGTGCAGCGTGATGACGTTATGGTTCACCCTGCTGTCGCGCTGTTGCTGGATATACACGTTGCTCACCCGAGTATTCTTGTTGTGCGTCTCCTCCAGACAGTAGAGGTCCAGTTTGGCGTTGTTGCCCACAAAGGCCTCTATCACCTGTGTTGTCAGAAAGTGGCGGTCGTCAGCAGCATGGTCGCAGAACAGGAATTTCACCTCAGCGCCCTCTTCCACGATAATCAGTACCCGACGGTTCACCATAAGGTCCACGTCCGAACGCAGGATATTGATTACCTGGATGGCACGCTCCACCTTCACGTTCTTAGGCACATAGACATACAGGCCGTCTTGCGCCAGCATCGTATTCAGGTCAGTGGCAGCGTCGTCGTCCTTCCCAGCCAGCATGTTATAGTAGTCTGTTGAGGCCAGCTCCTTCAGCGACCCTATTACCACACCCTCGGGCAGATGACCCTTGGGCTGTATCTTGTCGTAGAAGGCATCGTTGACCACAAAGTAGAGCGATGTTGACAGGTTAGGCACGTCACAGCGGAACGCGTTGTAAGGATCTACCGGAATCTCCAGCCTGTTCAGGTTCAGACCATAGTCAGGCTCAAAGAGCTTCTGCATGTCCGTATATTTGTAGCGCTCCACCTTCCGCGTCGGAAAGCCCTTCGCCTTGAAGCGCTCAAAGGCAGCCTCACGCTGTCCGTTCATCACCGCCGTCGAGTGGCTGTGAATCATCTGGCGAGTCTGCTCGTACAGCTCTATGTATTGCTTCTCAGAAGCCATTTTCTCATTTCTCATTTCTCATTTCTCATTTAGGACGTAGTCCGCCTTGATCCAGTCGTACCCACGTTCCTGAATCTCCTTGGCCAGCTCCGGACCAGCCGTCTTCACGATCTGTCCCTTATACAGCACGTGCACCACGTCGGGGCGTATCATCTCCAACAGGCGGTCGTAGTGCGTGATGACGATGCACGAGGTCTCTGCCGTTTTCAGCTTGTTCACGCCCTCTGCCACGATGCGCATGGCATCCACGTCCAGTCCCGAGTCCGTCTCGTCCAGGATGCTCAGCTTAGGCTCCAGCATAGCCATCTGGAATATCTCGTTGCGCTTCTTCTCGCCACCGCTGAATCCCTCGTTCACAGAGCGTCCTGCCAGCTTGTTGTCCAGCTCCACTATTTTCTGCTTCTCACGCATCAGCTTGATAAAGTCGCCCGCTTTCAGCTCAGGCAGTCCCTGGTATTTCCGTTTTTCGTTGATGGCAGCCTTCATAAAGTTCGTCATCGACACACCAGGAATCTCCACAGGATACTGGAACGAGAGGAACAGCCCCTCGTGGGCACGATCTTCCGGTTTCATCTCCAGCAGGTTCTTACCGTTGAACCACGCCTCGCCCCCCGTCACCTCGTAGAGCGGATTGCCAACCAGTACGGCGCTCAGCGTCGATTTTCCCGACCCGTTAGGCCCCATGATAGCATGCGTCTCACCGTCCTGTATTGTCAGGTTGATACCTCTCAATATCTCTTTATCGCCAATCTTGGCATGTAAGTTTCTTACTTCTAACATCTTTCTTCTTTTAATTTGGCTGCAAAGGTACGAAAAAAAACTGAATAAGCGAGAATAATGCGCGTGGTATTTAATATTACGATGAGAGAAAAGGCTTCTCTCTCATCGAGAAACGACGAGTTGCTGCTCGAGAAACGACGAGTTGCTGAAGGGATATGTTGGTTTAGCGATTACTCGTAGTCGTCAATCACGGAGTTGATAAAGTCCATCATGGGTTTGGCTGCACGGAACATGCGTTCTATTTCGTCGAGCCATTGGTTGCCTTGATAGAAATCTTCGTCAACCTGATGCCAACAGCAGTAGTCCTTCATGCGGAGGTACTTGACGTGCTCCCAGTCGCGAGGGAATCCCGAAGGACAGGTTTTCAGCTTTTCCAGTCCGAAGCCTTGAGGCTGGTCCCAGCTAGACACATCGGTAGGAGCTTTGAAACTGCTGGCAGTCGGACTACCGAAATATTTCTTGAAGTCCTTGTTCTCCACACATCGCAGCCACTCGTTAATATTGGCCATAATCTCGTTGCGACATGAGGTCAGGATGTTCGTGGGCAACCAGTAATTGCCACAAGCCACCATGCAGTGACCAGGTTCCAAATGTAGGTAATAGCCTCCATGCAAGGCCTTCTTGCCATGTGCTGCGATATAACCTCCAAAGTGGTTCTTGTAGGGCGACTTATCATTTGAGAATCGTGTATCGCGATGGAATCGATAGGTGCAATCCTTCACGCCGAGATGGGCAATCGAGGGGTCAAACTCCGCAATGCGCCCAATGGCCCACTTGATGCCTTCCTCAAAGTCTGCTCTCACCGCATCATACTCTGCCTTATGTTCCCAATACCACTCACGGCTATTGTTTGCCATCAGCTGTTTCAAATAATCTAAGATCCGTTTCGCATCCATCATTCATGTTGTTGTGTTTGTAGAAATTTTTATTTTTCTCCAGCCTCTACGCTATAGGTATTGCCATCGGACAGAGTAAAGCTAATCTGCTGTAGGTAGGGAGCATCATAGCGCACACTCCACTGGGCCGTCTTCAAAGCATTGGCCTTGACAGTGTCGAATGTCTGTTTGAAGGCCTCAGCCTCCGCGATGGGGACAGGCAGGTATAATGTGTTCCATGGACAAAGCGTGTTTTGTATGGGGAACACCTCGGAGTCGGGGTTGTACTTGCCAAGGATTAGTCTTAGTCTTTTCCCTTCTCGGTTCATCATCTCGTTGATGTAGCGGCTCTCAGCATTGGCCATCTTCTCACGAAGATACTGCTCCTGCAGGGCCTTGTTGTTCATGCGGGCATTGAAATGGTCAGTCTTTTCAAACTCCCCCTGCTTGTCCACGTATTTCAAGGCTTCTTGTTCGTACCATTCAGAATAGGCTATGTTTGAGTAGCTCTGCAGCCAACCTTTCAGCGTTTCGGCAGAGATGGCCTGAAGTGGTATGATGAAAATACCATCACGATTGACGGCACCCATGAATCCTCGCTCGTCCTTCACGATAAAAACGTTGCGACCCATAGCAGACAGGAAGTAGGTCTGCACTCCCTGATAGTCAGCAAAGGCCGGATGGCGTGTTCCGTCTAGGCGATAGACTTCATAATCGGTTGCGGTAGAATCCCTTTCCACCAGAAGCAGATTGCCCATAAGTTTGAAAGGATTTTGAGCTTTGCCTTTTTCGTTACTCACGGATGTGTGTATCTTTTCACGTTTTATAAAGGAATTACCCAACAAGTCGCAGTATTCCCATTTGACGTTCCATTTTGAATGGCCTCCACTCACACGCTCCACTAATTTCCCATCTGAGGCGCATATCATATAGTTGGGCTCTACAAAGCAAATGTAGTTATAAGAATTATTATATCTTTTTACAAGCCACTGGAGTGTGTCAGCGGCAATACGGGCAACTCCCGTCATGGAACGCATTAATGTCTCGCCTTTTTTGTAGGATTTTACACCTATTTGGAACCTTTCGATGAAAAGACATCCGTCCAGACGTGGGTCGGTATTATCTTTGGTAGAATCGAAAAACCTGACTCGTGTATGGTTGTTCCCAGGATTGTTGCAGAATCTGTTGATGATGATAGTGCCCACAGGTACTTTGTCTTTCTGATAAAGCTTATGGATGTTCTCTGTCAAGGGAGGAATGATGTATTTTCCGGTCTTGGTATTGATCAAACTGAGGGTTTTTTCGTTGGCGAGGCCTGATTTACCCTCGCTGCAAATATTACACATGGACTTTGACTTTGAACTGACGAATGCATGACCATTCATTTCCAGTTTGTAGTCACCATATTGCCAGAATTCTTTCATGTCGCGCTCCATGATGGGTTTGCGTGCATCAATCTCTCTCTGCCGGGCTTCTAGTCTTGCTCTTGCTGCTGCCTGCTCTATTTGCCTTCTTTCCGCTTCGCGCGCCTCCCTAGCAGCCTTTGCAGCTTGCGAAGAACTGCTTCCAGAGCTGAAAAGGCCAGAGAGCAGAGAACCTAAGGCTTGTGTGGCTACGGCAGCTGTAGTGCTGTAATATTGGTTAGAACTACTATGCGAAGAGCTGCTACTACCCGAGTTCTTGGAACGGTAATAAGGGCACCAGGTCTCATGCTGCCAAGGGTAAGTGACGTTGTACATGCGGATACCACAGCTGGCACAACTCTTCTTTGCTGCAGTAGGATTTGCAGTGGGATTAGCCAAAGGAGTTCCCTGGCTTAAACCTGCACCGTTCTGTGCCCAACTGTTATTGCTTAGCATGCAGAGCAAGAAAGCAATGATAGACAAGATTTTATTCATAGTAACTCTTTTTATTCCATTGCAAATATACTAAGAAGTTGGATATCTTCCAAATCTTCAGCTTATTTTTTTCAACGAATTTCGATTTTACCCTCCCTTCTTCCCTTGACAGGCCTCAATCCCTTATGTACAGGGCGTTTGAGCCACGGGAGGGATCAGGATTATCCCTCCCGTCTCCCTCCCGTCTTGGGTCCCACCTCGAATTGACGTGAGGGCTCAAGGTCAAAAAAGGGAGGGTAACGGGAGGGACATCCGTTCTCCCTCCCGTGCCCTCAGCCCTCTGCATATCGGCCTTTGAGAGGGGTGACGGGAGTAAGGGAGGGTAAAATCGCGCAGTCAACAAAAATCAGGGTTCTGTCAGAGCGAGAAGTAGAGTTACTATCAGCGAGAAGCCTAGTTACTATCAGAGAAAAGGCTTCTCTCTCATCGTGAAACGACGAGTTACTGTTCGAGAAACGACGAGTTGCTGAAAAGTATGTCACTTTCGGGTCGTTTGTAACGTACATTCGATCCGTTCCTACGTCACTTTGCGGTCGTAGATGCGATACTTTACACCCCTAAAGTATCATCGGAACAGGTCGTAGATGACGTCGGAGGCAGTGCAAGATGACGTTGGGACGACTCGAAAATAACGTCACTTGTTGGGAAGGAAGAAGCAAGCAAGGCGCTTGCTTCTTCCTCGCGTCCCGCTTGCTTCGAGCAAGCGCCTCGTCTGCTCGAAGCAAGAATAATCAAAAGAAATCTAGGATTTAAAGGCTATAAGTCCTAGATTTGTCAATGATAAATCCTAGATTTAAAAACTACTCAAATAGGAAATGATTCTGCTCTACGTCTTTGGAAAACAATAACCCAGCTTTCTTATACTAGAAGGCTGGGTTATTGCCTGATAACGCAGGGTTATCGCTCACAAATCAAACTTTAGAAATTGCTGGCCAAAACTAATGTTTCCCATGCAGCAATTCTCTTGATATGATCCTCTGTGGCACGTGTCAGTACTATTCTGTCACCTTCACTACCCTCTGGAACAATGGTCATCTTATTGCCAGAAATAGAATAGGTAGCCTTGCTGAAAGGTGCTTCTCCGTTAATGATAATGCTATTTCCCTTAAAAAAGTTTAAATTAGATGCTGATATCGTTTTTCTAACGATTTTGTTACATTGTTTTTTACATCTTTCGTTTTTTAGTTATGCGATATCCTGAAAAAAGGCGGGTCTCTTTCTTCGAGAGTGTGGCGTTGCAATCTGGATGATCCACTTTCGCTAATATACATCATAAAGGCTCGCATCTCTGCGGGCCTTTATGATTCACTAACCAATTACTAACTAAAAGAATCTCATGAAAAAACTACTAACTTATAACTCATTAATTTAAGGATCTGATGCAAAGGTACGGGCTTTTGCGTCAGAAACCAAGAAAAGCCATGATTTCTTCATCCTTTTGTTGCGACAACAGCCTCGAATTCAGGCAATGCTCTAGAACCTGCTTCTTTTTTGTCGCAATATGCTACATAGAAAACGGTTCCAGTTCTCGTTTTAAGACGGTTATTTTATTTTTTCGTATTTATATTTGCATATGTCGTGGGAAAGCTATATATTTGCAGAAAATAAGATGTGTTCGTGTTGAATAGTATAATCGTTAAATAAAGAAAGGAGCAATTATGAAGAAACTGCTATGGAGCTTATTGCTGGTGACGCTGCCAGTGGTGGCATATTGTGCTGATGGTGATGTCTTTACGGTTCAGACAGTTGAAGGTGTCACCCTTAAGATGAAGGTTATTAGCGAACAGGCGAAGACCTGTCAGGTAGGTATTGGAGATATAGACGAAGAAGGTGTTATATGGGGCTCAAGTAGCGATTATTTTGTTACCATTCCGTCTTCAGCTAACGGATATACCGTGACGAAGATTGGCGACGATGCCTTTATGGCGGTAAGTTCTGACATAAAAGGGGTCTCTATCCCCAATACGATTACAAGTATAGGTGCTAGGGCTTTTGATAATTGCAATTTCCTGCAGAGTGTGGAACTACCAAACAGTGTAACGGAAATCGGAATACTAGCTTTTTGGGCCTGTCAGGAATTGAAGTCGTTCAAACTCTCTAGTCAGCTGACATCGATACCCGACTATTTCCTTGGATACACCATGCTGGAGAGCATTGAGCTGCCTGCAGGTATTGTTAGTATCGGTCGTGAAGCTTTTGCTAGTACAAAACTCACTTCAGTTGTATTGCCCGATGGACTCAAGAGTATCGGCAAAGAGGCGTTCTCCTTTTGCGGGAATCTGACGTCCGTTTCGATTCCTGCCAGTGTTACTGAGATTGATGATGCAGCCTTTATGGCGACCGCTCTTTCTGACGTTCCCCGTATGGACGGTATGACTTACTTGCCTAATTCGATATTCCACCAGTGTGGAAGAATGCGTAACGTTACCGTTCCTGCTAATATTACCGAGCTCCGTGGTGCAGTCTTTAACCTTTGTGGCGAATTGGAAACCGTCAACCTGTTGGGTGATGTGACACTGATAGGCTCTGCCTGTTTCCTCAGCGATGAGAAGTTGAAGAGTATCAATATTCCTCAGAGTGTAACAAAAATAGAGGAAAAGGCGTTTTGGAGATGTTTGAGCCTGACTTCCATCGAGTTGCCTAATAAGCTGGAGACGATAGGAGAAGAGGCATTTTATGGCTGTACGGGATTGACGTCAATAGTCATCCCCAATAGCGTTACGTGGTTAGCCGATGGCGCTTTCGAGGATTGCAGCAACCTCTCGTCCGTCAAGATGTCTGAAAGTGTTGAGCACTTGTGGCCAAGACTCTTCAAAGGCTGCACAAGCTTGAAAACATGCGTGTTGCCTGACGCCGTGACGGAAATAGAGAGCCTCGTATTTCAGGAGTGTGGACTGACGAGCATCCAGATTCCCAAGAAAGTGCACTTTTTCCAGGGTCAGTCTATTTCACATACGCCATTGGAAAGTATCAGTGTGGCTGAGGAGAATACCACATTCGATTCGCGTGGCAACTGCAACGCAGTCATTGAGACCGCTACTAATACGTTGATTAAAGGTTGCAAGAATACCGTCATTCCATCATCTGTGACCACGATAGGTTATAATGCCTTCCAATGGTGCGATGGATTGACAGTTGCCAACATCCCTGAAGGTGTGACCACCCTTCAAAGTTGTGCCTATGACCAGTGTCTGGATTTGCAAGACGTCTATCTTCCGTCAACACTGACAACGATCGAGGACGGTGCCTTCCAAGTCTTCGAAATGGAAGAAGAGGGATGGTATGCTAAGTTGCGTTCCATTACTGCCAAGATGATGACTCCTCCAGTAATTTCAGAATATGCTTTCAAAAAATACGAGGGCGTTACCCTATATGTTCCTGCTGGCACAGAAGAATTGTATCGCCAGGCTCCTAATTGGAGTAAGTTTAATATTCAGACAGCAGGTATCAACGAACTTCAGGGCACCACTGACGCAACTGTCAAGAACCGCTATCTGCTTGATGGTCGGCAGACAGATAAAGCTAATGGCATTGTTATTGTTCGTATGAGTGACGGTAGTGTCAAAAAGGTGATGTCGGCTGATAACTAATAGAATCTGATGTGAAAAATTGGGCGTAAATTTGGATAATCCGTAGGAAGTTTGTACTTTTGCAGCGCATAGGAAGTGAGTAGAAGCACATGAAGCAAATAAGGAGATATTCCATAACGCTCGTTGTCGTAGCGGCTATCCTCATTGAGGTGATAGGTGCTGCACAGTACTTTATGGCCCGCTATGGTGCCAGAAACGAGCTGCTGGCTAAAGCCCAGCGCGATATGGCAGAGAGCCAGCGCGTGGCCGTTGTCAAGACTGAGGTGGAGACAGCCATCAATAATGCCGAGCGCACCGTACATCTGGCACTTGGTTCTCCTGAAACTAGCTATAGCATCGCCTCGCAGATCATCAAGGTGAACCCGCATATCATTGGCGTGGGTCTGGCCTTTGTTCCCAACTACTATAAAGGTAAGGGAAAGAGTGGTCTCTATCTGCCCTATACCTACGATGACCAGCCTAGTATTATAAGCAAGGGTAAACGTACGGCTAGTACCTATATGCAAACGCGAGTGCTGAATTTCGACTATACCCAGCGCAGCTGGTATCAGACGGCTATGCAGGGTCAGCACAAGTGGACGGATGCTTATGTCGGAGAGGCGCTCAATATCCTGATGTGTACCTATTCCATTCCTATCAAAGATGGCAACGGGCGTATCGTTGGTGTGCTCTTTGCCGACGTTACGATGGAGGATGCTACCGTCATGATGAGTCATATGAGTTCAGGCATCCGTAAGACTGGTGTGATTATCTTGTTGATTCAGCTGTTCAGCATGATCTTGATGGGCTTCATCGTGTGGAGAGCTGTTGTGGCCTCACGCCAATTCAAGGAACGGTATGTGAGTCCTGATAAGGAGCAGCTCGTGGAGAAGATGGAGAAGATGCGCGAGGTAAACAATCGACTGACCAAGCGCAATCAGGAACTGGCTCAGAAGGTGACCGACCTGCAGCAACGTCTGAGGACTACTAGCCATCAGGAAAGCGACCAACACTGGTTCGGATAAGACTTGCTTGCGACAAAAAGAGGGCCCTTAGGCCTAACTGTCCGAAATAGAGGCTGTTGTCGCAACAACATCATTCATAATTCATGTTTTTGTTTGGAATCTGATGCATTTATTCCTATATTTGCACCAGATTCTTTTCATTTGATCCTTTTTTTAAGAAAACATTTGCTTTGTTTTAACAAGTTAAAGACTCGCAGGGATGCGGGTCTTTAAGTGCAAGTATTTTTTCGAATAAAAAAGGCTTCAAATTTGGAGGATCGGCAGGAAGTTTGTACTTTTGCAGCGCAATGAAGATAGTAGTAGACGATAAGATACCGTATATCCGTGAGAAGTTGGATACATTGGCTGACGAGGTCGTATATCTGGGTGGAGCGGCCATCACGGCAGCTGATGTGAAGGATGCTGACGCACTCATCGTGCGCACCAGGACACGATGTGACAGAGCATTGCTGGAGGGCAGCAAGGTGAAGCTGGTGGCTACCGCTACCATAGGCTTCGACCATATCGACACAGCCTATATGCAACAGGCAGGCATCGCGTGGACCAACTGTCCTGGCTGTAATGCTGCCTCAGTGGCACAGTATCTGGAGTGTACACTCCTGCTCCTTGAACGCGAGCGTGGCTTGAAGCTGAAGGATGCCACGATAGGTATCGTGGGGTGTGGCCATGTAGGATCTCGGGTCAAAACCGTTGCCCAACGGCTGGGCATGCATGTGCTGGTATGCGATCCGCCATTGGCTATATTGTCCCCTAAGTTAGGGGACGACAGGGGTCTGAACGAACAGTCATTCGTCTCTCTTGACGAGATTGAGCGATGCTGTGACGTCATCACCTTCCATGTACCGCTGACCCGTGAGGGCGAATATGCTACATGGCATCTGGCTGATGAGGCTTTCTTTCAGAGACTTGTGCGCGTACCATATATAATAAACACCAGTCGTGGAGAGGTGGTCGACAATCAGGCTCTGCTCCGTGCCCTGCAACAGGGACTGGTGCGTGATGCTGTACTCGATGTCTGGGAAAACGAGCCCCACCTGAACCTCGATCTACTGGAGCGTATCTTTATCGGTACACCCCACATAGCAGGTTATTCAGCTGATGGTAAGGTGAATGCTGACAATATGGTCATTGATGCCCTCTGTCGCCATTTCCATCTGCCCAATCCTGGTCGCATCATGCCTCCACCATTACCTGATGGCACACCTGATACGGGGTGTGCATTGGATTTGTATAACCCGCTGATTGATAGTCAGAAGTTGAAGGCCGACCCCTCGCAATTTGAGGCATTTCGCAACCATTATCCCTTGCGTAGAGAGCAACGATAATGCAGAAATAGTGTAGGAATAACCCGTAAAATGTACGAAAATGTGCACAATTAAGGGGTGATTGTGCAATGACGAGTGCTTTTTTAGTCTTAAAATTTGCGTAAGTCAATAAAATTGTGTTACTTTGCACCCGCTAAGCGACCCTTTGGTTGCTGCTAAGGTAAAAAAGAATTCAATTATTAACATTTTAAAGAGAAAGAATTATGTCAGAAATTGAAAGCAAAGTAAAGGCTATTATCGTAGACAAACTCGGTGTTGATGAGGCAGAGGTTAAGCCCGAAGCAAGTTTCACTAACGATCTCGGTGCAGACTCTCTGGATACCGTAGAGCTCATTATGGAGTTCGAGAAG
>JAEEGL011689207.1_pt1 | contig 13606 bp, 9 predicted proteins | sample 9134231 | NCBI WGS metagenome assembly JAEEGL01 (sample SAMN16246548, study PRJNA631951) | gut metagenome | biome: gut microbiome; feature: rumen; material: fiber-attached | host: Bos | place: Iran: Karaj | collected 2018-10
CGCGGCGGGGCGGTGGGGGGACGCCCGCCGCGTGCGCTGCGCGCAAATTGTGAGCCGTGCTCTTTTGACGATCTCGCGCGGCGCCCCCTTTACCGCGCGCGATCATTCGGCACAGCCGAACGGCCCGACCCTTACGTTTCGCACGTGTTCCTTTTGCCCGGCACTCACTTATGCGCTTTCCAAACGGATCGGCGCCCCCCTGAAAGGATTGCGGGGGGGAAGGGGGTACGGGGGATATAGGGGGGTGGGGAATCCCCCGTGAAAAGAAATATTCCTACTCAGTTTTTTCTTCTTTTCTTTTTCTGATCATCCTCGACCGGGTCGGGCGTGAGCAGGTATTCTATCGTCTCGTCTTCTATTTCGGTCATGTGGTTCGTATAACGGACGTCTTCGTAAAGATCGAACAGCAGTTTTGCGCGGTCTGTTTTCGCAAGATCCGCTTTGAGGCGTCTCGCGGTATGCGAATATTTATACTTATAACCCGCCGCTATGCCGTCGTTTACGGCTTTGGCGAACATAAAGCGTATTTTCGCGCGGTTTTCTTCAAGCGATTTCCACCTTATCGCGCGTTTTACGGTTTTGGCGCCGCCGTATTCGCGTTTTTTGAATACGCCGTATTCCGATCTCTTTTCGTCTTTACCGCCGAAGTACGCCGAGCGCGGTCTCATGTGCAGTACGCGGCGCACCGCGTCGTCGATCTTGTAAAAGAACGCGGCGATCTTCTTTTTTATCGAATCGAGCAGAGCCGGATTTTCTTTGAAAAATTTATTATAGATCTTTATCAGCGTTCTTATAAGAAAGAAGAACGAGACGCCGAACACGGCGAAAAACGCCTGCGAAATATATCTGTGCTCGGAATAGTTTATCAGCGACACGGCGACGGTGCACCCGGCGCAGACCGCGAAAAAGACGCAGAAAAGCACGAAAAGCCGGTCTTTAAATATCTTTTTTATCTCTTCTTTCACACCGTTACCTCCCCGTGTTGAAAATAACGACGTTGTTGTTTCTGCGTTTGTACGCCTTGATCTGCGCGTCGTGCTCCTGCGTGATATACGGCGTCATTATATAGACCTCGGCGTCTTTGATGAGCGGAGCGTATTCTGCAAGCATCGCTGAAAACGACATGGCGCAGTCGAATCTCATGCCCGCCATTACGCGCAGCATCTCTTCGAGCACGCCGGGACCGGACGCCGGCAGAAAGCGGCTTATCTGTTCGCCCGTGATATTCTTGCAGTTCGCGGCGAAGCCGACCTTATAGCCGTCTGTCAGCGCTTTTCTGACGATCGACGCGGCGAAGGAGAGCGTGTCTTCCATTATCGCGTTATAGCGCGGCGTCGGTATCGTGTTTTCCGTCGGAGGCTGGAAATTCATATAGATCATGAATATGCGCCCCGAGCAGAATTCGCGTTCGTTGACCTTTATCACCCTGCCGCCGGTCTTTGCGGTCGCTTTGAAGTTTATGAGGTTGAACGGGTCGCCCGGCGCGATATCTCTTATGCCCGATACGTTGAACGGGTCGGTTATGAGCCTGCGTTTCGTCACAGTGTCGCCTATAAGCGTGTTCATCGGCGTTGAATACTCGTCGACGTTGCGGTATTTAGGGTAGACGTAGAGTTTTGCCGGCGCGTCGATATAAAACGGAGTTTTGCCCTGATATACGCATACGGTCGACAGATCGTAAACTCCGCGTTTTTTTACCGTCATTTTTCTCGATCTCGTTACGGTCGCGTGAGGCATGAGGTGAAAGCGGCTTATGAAATACTGCATATCGTCCTCATGCAGCCCCGTATATCCGTCGAGGCTGAGTTCGCCGTAGATATACGCCTCGACGTCGACGAAAAACATAGGCAGACTCGACGTGTTCGTTATCGTCTCGCGGAATATGACGCGCTCGCCTTCAAAAACGCCGGAAAGCGAAAACCCGCGGCTGTATTTAAGACGCTTTATCTGACTTCTGCGTACGGCCGTGTAAACCTTTATCAGCACGAATACGGCGACGACCGAAGCCGTGACTATCGATATCGCCAGCGCGTGATCGGTCAGAAACTTTATTACCGCGCCGCCGGCTTCGTAAAAGCTCTCCGCGGCGGAGAGATAAAGAATTTTCATTATTTGAGCCTGTAATTCTGCAGATTTTCGGTCGGGACGGGCATTTTATCGATTATATCTTTGATTATTTCTTCCGCCGCGTTCTTTTTCAGCGCCGCCGAGGCGGTGAGCAGAAGTCTGTGCGCGAGAGTCACGACGGCGGCTTCTTTAACGTCGTCGGGCAGAACGTAATCGCGCCTGTTCATGGCGGCAAGACATTTCGATACCGAAAGCAAAGCGAGAGCGCCTCTCGGACTTACGCCGAGCTCGACTCCGTCGGCGCCGTGCGTGGATTCGCAGATATTGACTATGTAAGAGTACAGATCGTCCGCGGCATATACTTCATCAAGCTCCGCCTGAGCGGCTTTTATTTCGTCCGCGTTCGTGACGGCTTCGAGCTTCGGCGCCTCTGATCTTTTATCGTATCTTTTGAGTATGCCGACGCTTTCGGTATGCGTCGGGAGGTTCATTTTAAGGTTCACGAGGAATCTGTCGAGCTGAGCCTCGGGCAGTTCGTAAACGCCCGCCGATTCGACGGGGTTCTGCGTGGCGATGACCATGAACGGCAGCTCGAGCGGATGCGTCTCGCCCTCCGTCGTGACCTGGTATTCGGCCATACATTCGAGCAGACCCGCCTGCGTTTTCGGCGTGGCGCGGTTTATCTCGTCGGCGAGAACGATGTTTGCGAAAACGGGACCCTCGATGAACTCGAATTCCGACGTTTTCATGTTGAAGTATTTTATGCCCGTTATGTCGGACGGCAGAAGGTCCGGCGTGAACTGTATGCGGCGGAAAGAAAGCCCGAGCGAGGCGGCGAGCGATTTCGTTATCAGCGTTTTGCCCGTGCCCGGCACGTCGCAGATCAGCGCGTGACCGCCACAAATAAGCGAAGCGAACAGAAATTTGAACGCCTGATCTTTGCCGACGACGGCTTTTGAAACGTTGTTTTTGACTTTTTCGTATAAAGAACTGATTTTTTCCATATTGACCTCTTAATTGTAAAATCCCTGAGACGTCAGCTTTCTGCCGTAATCTTCGAGAACTTTTTTCAGATTTTTACGGTCGGGCACGTATTTTTCGACGAGAGCCCAGAAGTCGTCGCCGTGATTGAAATACACGGTATGGGAAAGCTCGTGCACCGTGACGTAATCTATACAGCGTTCGGGCGCGGCGATAAGGAGCAGAGAAAAGCAGATGCTGTTTTTCCCCTTGCCGCCGCAGCTGCCCCAGCGCGTTTTCGCGCCGGTTATCTTCGGGTCTTTCGGGCACGGCAGGTTCATTCTGTCCGCCCAGAAGCGCAGTTTGTCAGCCATATACGGCTTGCCGATACGGCGGTAAAGCTCTTTTACGCCGGCGACCTGTTCCGCGGGCGTCAGCCCTTCGGGGATCTGAAACGATACGCTGTCGAAGCGAAAAGCGCCGCCGGAAACTACCGGATATTCGCGCCCGAAAAGATATACACTGTCGAGCGCTTCGGACCCCGTTTTGCGCGGTATGCGGTGCTTTTCGATCCAGTCCGATTTTTCGTTAACGAACGCGTCGACCTCGCGCCGGCTCATGCCGCGGGGAGCGTAGGCGACGAGACTGCCGTCGCGTTTTATCTCGATCCGCAGGTTTTTTATATCAGAATAGATCAGCGTATAGTTCATTCGCTTTTCTTCTTGTCTTTGATCTCCTGCAGTTCGGCGAGGAAGGTCTCGACGTCGCGGAATTCGCGGTAAACGGAGGCGAAACGCACGTAGGCTATATCGTCGATGTCTTTAAGGCGCTCCATTACCATCCTGCCGATCTCTACGGACGGGATCTCCTTTTTGCCGGAGGTCTTGACCGCCGTTTCGACGTCGCGGACGATGCCCTCTATCTGAGAAGAGGTGACGGGGCGTTTGTGACACGCCTTGAGTATGCCGCCGATAAGCTTTTCACGCGAGAAGACCTGGCGCGATTTGTCTTTTTTGACGACCATGATCGGCATCGTTTCTATGTATTCGTAGGTCGAGAATTTGTTGCCGCAGGCGGCGCAGACGCGGCGGCGGCGAATGCTTTCGTAATTGTCGCTCGGGCGCGAGTCGACGACGCGGGTATCTTTGCTTCCGCAGTTGGGACATTTCATAATTTATCTCCTTATACTATATATTGATGTGTCGCATATACATTATACACAAAATATATGTTGTGTCAATACGTAAGAGCACTTTTTTCATATATTTCAAAAAATATTACAGCCGTTGTATTGACATCGCGGTCAAATTGTTGTATAAATATTTTATAATATCGGAAATATGCGCAAAGCGGAAAAATGATGTATGACGCTTTGCGTCAAATGATGCGCCCTTCGGGCATGATGTTTGCTGCGCAAATGATGTTCGCCCCTTTCGGGGCGAGTGAATAAGGGTCGCTTACGCGACTTTCCGCGCGGCTTCGCCGCCCTTGGGGATCGCCCACCCTACTGATCCCCAAACCCCTTACTCCCTCCCAAGAGATCCATAATCTCTTGGGGCCGCGCGGCGCCCCCGGAAAAATTTCCGAATTGCGGGGGGAAGGGGGTACGGGGGATTATGGGGGGCGGGGGATCCCCCGGAACGAAAAATCAGCACGGACGTTGCACGGAGGTCGTAGGGGCGATTCACGAATCGCCTGCGGCGGAAAATTTACAGAAAAATAAACGTTTTACATAACCGTTCAGAACGGGAGTGGCGACCGCTCCCCTACGGTTGCGGTAAACGTTCTTTTGCAATACAACGCTGTTTAGCGGGTCGTCGGGGCGCCGACCCCTACGGTGCGTTAAACGATCATCCGATTAACCCCGATCGTCCTTGGGGGTTACCCACCCCTCCGGCGCGGCAAGCCGCGCCAACCCCCAAGCCCCTTACCCCTCCCTCGATCTACAATCGAGGGGCTGCGCGGCGGCGAGAAAAAGCCCCGTTGGATAACGGGGGGATGGCGGGGGGTTGGGGGCGGTTAAGGGGGGCGGGGAGTCCCCAAAGAGCGAATGGCCTGTACGAATATAATTTTGAGAATCGTAGGTCGGGGGCTTGCTCCTGCCGCTTGAATCGCTCAGTGCAAACGTTATCCGAAGGCAGTAGGGGCGATTCACGAATCGCCCGTTTGAACCGATATAGTCGTTTGTCAGCGGGTCGTCGAAGGCGCCGACCCCTACGGCTCATAAACCGTTCGTTTGGATAAACCGATCATTCTTGGGGGTTTCCGTGAACCCCCGTTGCGAACAAGTTCACAACGGGGAACCCCGGCCCCACCCCTCCGGCGCGATAAATCGCGCCAACCCCCAAACCCCCTGTTCCCCTCCCTCGATATATAATCGAGGGGGCCGCGGGGCGCCCCCGGTTGAAGGCCGGGGATATGGAGGGATGAGGGGGGTCAGGGGGGATGCAAGGGTGGCGGGGCGCAGCCCCCCGAAAAGCGAACGGCAGCACGGTCGATATTCGGGTGCGGCAAACGTTATTTTGTAAGACAACGCTGTTTGACGAGCCACCGGGGTGCCGGCCGCTGCGGCGCGTAAACCACACGTTCGGCTGACGCGGCGTAAACCGCTCATATAGATTTACGATCACCGAAAGGAGATTCAATGAAAGAACCGGACGGGATTATCCTGATAGACAAGCCGCAGGGCATAACGTCGCACGACGCGGTGTTCATCATGCGGCGCCTTTTGCGTACAAAAAAGACCGGGCACACGGGCACTCTTGACCCCGACGCGACCGGTCTGCTCGTCGTGCTCGCCGGCAGAGCGGCGAAGGCGGCGGAATATATAACTTCGGACGATAAAGTATATGAAGCGAGACTGACGCTCGGAGTCGCCACCGATACGCAGGATTCGGGCGGCAGGGCGGTATTTCAAAGCGACGATATACCGGATGAGGCGACCGTGCTGGATACCGTGCGGTCGTTTTGCGGAGAATACGGTCAGATACCGCCGATGTACTCGGCGATAAAACAGAACGGCAGAAAGCTCGTCGACCTCGCGCGGCGCGGCATCGAGACCGAGCGGCAGGCGCGGACGGTGCGTATATACGGCATAGACTGCGAAAAGCTGAGCAACCGCGAATATTTCATGCGCGTGAGCTGTTCGAAAGGCACGTATATAAGAACGCTCTGCGACGATATCGGCAGAGCCCTCGGCTGCGGCGGCTGCATGAGCGGACTGCGCCGCATAAGAAGCGGCGGTTACGACGTAAAAGACGCCGTGACGCTTGAGATGTGCAAAGAGATGACGTACGAAGAGCTGACCTCGCGCGTAATCGATACCGAAACGCTGTTTTCCGATCTGCCGGTCGTACGGCCGGAGGGCTTTTTCCTGCATCTGTGCAAGAGCGGAGCGGAACTGTATCAGAAAAAAATAAAGACCTGCTTTGCCGTCGGGCAAAGGGTCAGACTTTACGACGAAGAAGGCTTTTTCGCGCTCGGTGAAGTACGGCAGTTCGAAGAGGGCGAGGCGATAAAGCCGGTAAAGGTGTTCAGACTGTGAAACTTATAAAAGATCTTTTCAGAACTCAAAGCGAATACGCGGCGCTCCTTACGGCGAGGAACGACGCTTTCAGAATAAAAAAGCCGATACTCGCCTCGGGCCTGTCGGACGGGGCGAAATACGCGTTTTTCGCGTGCCTTATCGAAGATTCGGATCCGCCCGCGCTCGTTATCGTTCCGGACGAAAAAGAGGCGGCGAAGCTGAACGCGGCGCTCGCCGGCTACGGCGTCGTATCCGCGGTATACAACTACCGCGATCTTTCGCTCCACAACGTGCCTTCCTCGCATGAATACGAGCAGGAGAGGATAGGCGTTCTCGCGTCTTTGATCGAAGGCTCGCTCGGCTGCGTCATAGCAACGCCCGACGCGGCGATGCAGCGCACCGTGCCGAAAGCGCGGCTCACGGCGGCGCGCAGAAGTCTTTCGGTCGGCGACACGGTCGATCTCAACACGCTCGCCGGATACCTCGTCGGGTCCGGCTACAAGCGCGTGACCGCGGTCGACGGCGTCGGACAGTTCGCCGTACGCGGCGGCATTTTCGACGTGTTTTCGCCTCACAGTCCCGATCCGGTCAGGATGGAACTTTTCGGCGACGAGATAGACAGCATGGGATACTTTGACATAATGAGCCAGAGAAGGACCGAGAACCTCACGTCGTTTTCGGTCTATCCCGCCAGAGAGGTCATACCCGACGCCGCCGAGGCTGAAGATATAGCAAAGATAATAAGAGCGCAGATAAAGCGCGCGAAAAAGCCCGCCGCGGTCAAACTGCTCGAAGGCGAGCTCGAAGCGCTTGCCGACCCCGATCTGCCCGATTTCGCCGACAAGTATATATCCGCGGTATATCCGTCAGGCGAAACGCTTTTCGACTACTTCGGCAAAGGCGGCCTCGTTATCTGCGACGATCCGTCGGGCATACGCGCGAGAGCCGACGGCGCGGCGAGGGGCGAGCTGCTCGCGGTATCTCTGATGATCGAATCCGAGGAGATATCGGGCGAGTACGCGAAATACGCCATGACCTACGGCGAGTTCGAGGCGGAGATATCGGGACCGCACGCCGTATTCACCGACAATTTCGCCGTGTCAGACAGAAATTACAGCGACGTTTTCACGTTCAGAAGCAAATCGCCGCTTTCTTATAACGACAGTTTCGCGCTATTGCGTGAAGATACAGAAAACTATATAAAAAACAGATACGCCGTGCTGCTTCTCTGCGAAAACGCGGTGGTGGCGAAAGGCGTATCGGAGATGTTATACGAAGAAGGCACGGTCGCGCCCTGCGTCTCCGCCGACGCGGATACAGGCGTCAAAGGCCTTTTCGGCAGGGTGAATATCGTTTACCCGTGCGACGCGCCGGGCTTCATCTCCGATTCGGGCAGGACCGCCGTCATATCGCTCTATAAGGATCACGCGCTGTATTCCAAATCGGCGGCGGGCGCGAAAAAAACTTACGCGAAAAAACGCTCCGCAAAAGAGCGCATACTCTCTTACACCGACCTGCAGGTCGGCGATTACGTGGTGCACGACGCGCACGGCATAGGCGTGTTCACGGGGCTGAAAACTCTCGTGGGCTACGACGGCTGTGAACGCGAGTTTTTACAGATAAGATACGCCGAAAACGGCGTTTTGTACGTCCCCTGCGACAGACTCGACACGCTCTCGAAATATATCGGCGCCGGCGCGGCGGACGGTACGGTGAGAGTCAACCGTCTCGGCTCGGCGGACTGGGAAAGATCAAAGGCGAGAGTCAAGGCGGCGGCGCGCGAGATGGCGAAAGAGCTCATCGAACTGTACGCCAAACGTATGCGCCGGCCGGGCATCGCTTTTCCCGAAGACGACGATCTTCAGGCGCAGTTCGAGTCGCTTTTCGAGTACGACGAGACCGAAGGTCAGCTCACGGCGGCCGAGGAGATAAAGCGCGATATGATGTCGCCTCACCCGATGGACAGACTGCTCTGCGGCGACGTCGGCTTCGGCAAGACCGAGGTCGCTCTGCGCGCCGTATTCAAAGCCGCGGAATGCGGTTACCAGGCGGCGATCCTCGTGCCGACGACGATCCTCGCGCTGCAGCACTATCAGACGATAATGACGAGAATGAGAGGCTTCCCGCTTGAGATAGACATGCTCTCGCGGTTCAGAACGCCGACACAGCAGAAAGAAACGCTGCGCAAACTCAAACGCGGCGATATAGATATCATCGTCGGCACGCACAGACTGCTGTCTTCCGACGTGGAATTCAAAAAACTCGGTCTTATCGTCGTCGACGAGGAACAGCGTTTCGGCGTGGCGCATAAAGAAAAACTGAAAATGATGCAGAACGACGCCGACGTGCTCACTCTCACCGCCACGCCTATACCGCGCACTCTTCACATGGCGATTTCCGGCATACGCGATATGAGCGTGCTCGAAGAGGCGCCCGGCGACAGACTGCCGCCGCAGACTTACGTCATGGAATACGACGAGCTGATAATCGCCGACGCGATCAAAAAGGAGCTTCGCCGCGGCGGGCAGGTCTTTTACCTGTTCAACAGCGTGGAAGATATAGAGCTCTGCGCCGCGAGAGTCAAGAGGATGTGCCCCGACGCGAACGTCAGGGTCGCCCACGGCAAAATGGATAAGGAAGAGTTGTCGGATATCTGGCGCGACGTCGTAGGCGGCGAGATAGACGTGCTCGTCTGCACGACGATCATCGAGACCGGCGTCGACGTGCCGAACGCCAACACGCTGATAATAGAGAACGCTGAAAAGTTAGGTCTGTCGCAGCTCCACCAGATCAGAGGCAGAATAGGCAGAAGCAGCCGCCGTTCGTACGCCTATTTCACCTACCGACCCGGTAAACTGCTGACCGAGATCGCCGAAAAGCGCCTTGAGGCTATAAGGGAATACACCGAATTCGGTTCCGGCTTCAAGATAGCTCTGCGCGACCTCGAGATCAGAGGCGCCGGCAATATACTAGGCGAAGAACAGCACGGATATATGGAAGCGGTAGGTTATGACATGTATATAAAACTGCTCAACGAAGCGGTGCTTTCCGAGCAGGGCAAAGCCGAAGAAGAGGTGCGCGAGTGCAAAATGAACCTCGGCGTATCGGCGGTCATAAGAAAGAAATACATCGAGAACGACCAGCTCAGAATAGAAATGTATAAAAAGATATCGCATATCGCTTCTCAGGAGGATCTCGACGACGTCGCAGACGAGCTGATCGACCGCTTCGGCGAGATCCCGCGGGAGACCGCAGATCTGCTCTATATATCGCTTTTGCGCAGTTACGGCGAGAGGCTCTCGGTGTCGTGTATAGAGCGTAAAGAGAACAGGATAATCTTCCGTCTGTATAAGTTCGACGCCGAAAAATGGGTGAAGATCACGTCCGGTACGAACGGCAGACTTATGATATACCCGGGCAGAGAACCGCTGATCTCTTTTACGATAAGGTCGAAAGAAGAACCGGTGCGCAAACTCTGCGAGCTGATCGCCGCCGGAATGGAGGAGCAGTAGAACTCACACGGCGCAGCCGTAGATCACTGCGACCCTGTCGCTTGCGGGGAAGCCCCACCCACCCCAGGCGGCTGACGCCGCAGTGAAATCGCCTTCGGCGGTTAAATACGCTTCGCGTGTGAAATTTGCCTCCGCGAACCCCCGAAAATTCGCAAGCTCATTTTCGGGGAACCCCGGCGCAAGTGAAATTCGGTTCTTGCGAACCGAGTGAAATAGGAATATTCTTTTTGCGAGGGAACCCCCACCCACCCCCTGAATCCCCCGCACTCCCCCTCCTCCCCGTATTCTCATACGGGGGCGCAGATCCGTTTGGAAAGCGCATAAGTAAGTGCCGAGTAAAAGGAATACGTATGAAACGTAAGGGTCGGATCATTCGGCTGTGCCGAATGGTCGCGCGCGGTAAAGGGGGGCGCCGCGCGCGAGATCGCCGGAAGAAAGCGGCTTGAAATATCGTTTGGATGACGCGATTATGTTTATACGGAAGCCGATAACCATATTCACTCTTCACTCTTACCTCTTACTTTGCGTCAGCCCGCCGCGCCCCGCCGTTATTTATTCTTCACACCGGTTCTGCGGCCGAAAACAAAAAGCCGTATATATTGACATATACGTTTATTTCTGATATAATAAAGAAAAGCCCAAATAAAAGGAGAAACAACGATGAAGAAAGCATTAAAGGTCATCGCCCTGTTGACGGCGTTCGCCGCTTTGTTCGCGATAGCGACGGCGGCGATACCTGCGCTGAAAGGGGAAAGCTCGCGCAAGGCGAAAGAGCTTTACGACGGCGTGACTCTTACGAGAGTGTCCACGCCGGCCGATTCGGTCTACAACAACCAGACGTTCAACATAGTCGAGTTCGATCTCAAACAGCGCGATCTGTATCTCGATACGTTCTACTATAACGACAGCGCGACGAAGCTCTCCCGCGTTATCGACGATATCCCGCAGTTCCATTCAAAGAACCCGGGGAAGACGGCGATAGCCGCCGTGAACGGCGATATGTGGATGGTCTCGTATTCTCAGGCGAGGATAGAGGGTAAGCCGCATACCAACGCCGCGATGGGCGGTTATACCGACGACGTCGTCAAAAAAGAAATGACCGTTTCGCGTTCGTATAACGTCGTAAACGGTGAGATCTACACCTCCGGTACGATCCCGCAGGAGACGCCTTACGCCGGTCCGTCATGGTCGTTCGGCATCACGGACGATTTCGTGCCGTATCTCGGCAGACCGACCGTGGACGTCAAAGCGACCGACAACACCAACGGCAAAACCGTAAAGATCGACGGCATCAACCGTCTGCCGGCGAACAACGCGATAATAATGTATACGGACAGACTAATGGGCTCGCTGACCGGCTTCGCGCTCGATTCGTCGTACGAGCTTCTTATCGAATTCGACGAGGACTATACGCCTAAGCACGGCATGAACGTGACGGGCAGAGTCGTCGCCAAATACGGTCCCGAGGATTCCGAAAACCCGGGCAGGATCAACGAAAAGCAGATGGTGCTCACCTCGCGCGGCAATACCGTTGATAAACTGAAACAGTTTTCAGTGGGCGACGAGATCAACATAACGGTCTCCGTAGGCGACCTTGAAGGCAACGGCGAGGCGTGGCAGAGAGTACAGTCCGCGATAGGCGGCAACATCGTCATAACGAACAAAGGCGTCAACACCGGCAACGGAGTCGAAGGCGGTTACCCGACGACCATGGTCGGCTTCACGAACGAAGGCAAGGTGCTGCTCATAGCCATGAACGGCAGAAACCAGGGCGGCGTCGGCGCGAACGGCGCGAGACTCAGCCAGCTCGCGAAGGATCTCGATCTGAACAGCTCGTTCATACTCGACGGCGGCGGCTCGATGACGATGGTCGTCAAGGACGGCGCGACTTATTCCCACGTCAGCCACGCGGTAGACAGCAACGGCACGTCGTACCGCACCGTGAACAACGCGTTCATACTCTCATACGGACCCGAAAGACGCGAGCAGGGCGAATTCAAGATCAACGCCCCGATAAAGATTACCGATCCGACGAACCTTGTTTTCCCGACGGAACAGCACGTCACTACCGTGGTAGGTCAGACGAACCAGGCGACAGCAGCGTGGGAAGACGAATGTCTGAAGCTCACGGCTTACGATATAGCGACGCCGGCGGGTATGGCGGACCCGTACGTTTCGATCAGCTATACCGGTATCGAGAACACCGCGAGCGCAAATACCTATAAATACATATCATACGTATATAAGATACCCGCTTCGAACTCGCAGGCGCAGTATAACAGCGAAGTCTTCTGCCAGTGTGAAGGCAGAGGCGCCGAAGGCGGTCAGAGCGTGACCGGTTCGGTCAAACGTACTGACAAATTCGAGGTCGTGACGTTCAATCCGTCGAGACTTTCAAAGTGGAAAAATACGATAACGAGCCTTCGCGTCGACTTCTTCTTCGGCAATATGCAGAACGGCGACTGCATTTACATACACAATATAATCCTCTCGAAGACCGCCGAAGAAGCCAAAGCGACGGCGACGGCGATAGCGAGAGAACTGAACGGCGAACCGCCGGAGACTGAACCGCCCGTAACGGAACCCCCGGTGACCGATCCGCCCGTGACCAAAGCGCCCGATACGGAGCCGCCGAAGACAGAACCCGTGACCGAAGCGCCCACGGAGCCCGTGACCGACGCTCCCACGGAAGCGCCGACCGAAGCGCCCACGGAAGCTCCCACCGAAGCTCCCACAGAAGCGCCTACCGAGGCGCCGATGGAGGCCCCGACGGACGCTCCTACCGCGGAACCCACCGAAGCGCCGACCGATCAGCCGACCGAGCCGCCGACGGAAGCTCCGACGGAAGTCCCGACCGAAGCCCAGACCGCCGGACGGACGGAAGAAAAAACCGAAAAAGCCCCCGTTACCGATAAAGCCGAAGAACCCGAAGGCGGTATCAATCCCGTGATCGCGATAATCGTAGGCGTCGCGGCGGCGGCCGTATCGGCTACTGTCGCAATACTGATCATCAAAAAGAAAAATGCGCGATGAAGCGTAAATACGCAATAACGGCTCTGCTTCTCGTTTTATGCGCGCTCATGTGCGCCTGCTCGCAGACGGCGTTCGTTCAGACGGAGCCTGTCACCGCGGCGAAGACGGAAGCGCAGACGGAACCGGTCACCGAAAAGGCGACCGAGCCTCCGGTCGAACCGCCGACGGAAGCGGTCACGGCCGAAGCCGTCACTGAAGAGCCGCCCGAAGAGGAGAACAAGGCTTTGAATTATACCGACATGAAGGCGATGTGGCTCTCACAGTTCGATCTCAACGGCGTATATACCGGCGCAAGAGGTCAGAGAGCCGAGGACGATTTCAGAGAAAAATTGTCCGTTGTGCTTGACAACGTAATAAAAAATCATTATAATACGATTATAGTACAGTGCAGGCCGTACGCCGACAGTATGTATCCGTCGGATATCTGCCCGCCCTGTTACCTCGTCACGGGCAAGTACAGCAAGGAATTCACTTATGATCCTTTTGCGATAATCGTTGAAGAGGCTCA
>JAEEGL013312853.1_pt1 | contig 13606 bp, 11 predicted proteins | sample 9134231 | NCBI WGS metagenome assembly JAEEGL01 (sample SAMN16246548, study PRJNA631951) | gut metagenome | biome: gut microbiome; feature: rumen; material: fiber-attached | host: Bos | place: Iran: Karaj | collected 2018-10
CCTCCTGTCCGTCATCCCGCAATACGACGCCCTCGTGGTGCGCAGCAAAATCATCATCGACCGCCCATTCCTCGACCGCGCCCGCCATCTGCGGTGCATCGGGCGTGTGGGAGCAGGCATGGAAACCATCGATGTGGAGTATGCCGAAAGCCTCGGCATCCGCTGTCTCAACTCGCCCGAAGGCAACCGCGACGCCGTGGGCGAACATGCCCTCGGCATCCTCCTCGCCCTGTTCAACAACATCGCACGCGCCGACGCCGAAGTACGTCAGGGACTCTGGCAACGCGAGGCCAACCGCGGGCTGGAGCTGAAAGGCCGCACTGTCGGCATCATCGGCTTCGGCAACATGGGCAGCGCCTTCGCAAAAAGGCTACAAGGCTTTGAATGTAACATCATAGCCTACGACAAATACAAACCCGCCGGCTACGCCCCCGCCTACGTGCAGGAAGTCTCGCTCCAAGAGCTGCAGCAGCGCGCCCAGGTCCTCAGCCTCCACGTGCCGCTCACCCCCGAAACCCACCACATGGTCGACTATCCCTTCATCCAGCGTTTCCACCACTCTTTCCACCTCATCAACACCTCGCGCGGAGCCGTGGTGGACACCCCGAGCCTCATCCACGCCCTCGACGAAGGGTTCATCCTCGGTGCCGCCCTCGATGTGATAGAATACGAAGACATGACCCGCGACGGCCTTAACATCAACCACCTGCCCGACGATGTCCGCCGCCTGCTCAAATGCCCCTACACCGTCTTCACCCCACACGTGGCGGGATGGACAGTGGAGTCAAAAGAAAAACTGGCACAGGTCCTGGCGCAAAAGATAATAGCAACCCTAAAAGCCTAACAAAAACTAATAAAACTAATAATCCCTATGCTGATAGTAAAAGAAAGCATCGTCTCCGACGACATCACCGACCGCTGCTTCTGCTGCGACCTGGCGCAATGCCACGGCCAGTGCTGCATCGAAGGTGACTACGGCGCACCCCTTCTCGAAGAGGAAATTCCCATTCTGGAGCGCATCCTGCCACAAGTCGAGCCTTACATGACACCCGAAGGAATCGAGGCTGTGAAACGCGACGGAGTCTCCACTCTCGACAACGCCGCCGAACCCTGCACCCCCCTGGTCAACAACCGCGAATGTGCCTACGTGGCATGGGCCGACGACGGCACCGCCCTCTGCGCCATCGAGCAGGCTTGCCGCGACGGTAAGACCGACTTCCTCAAGCCCGTCTCATGCCACCTCTATCCCATCCGTGTGGACGAGTACGGCGAATTCACCGCTGTCAACTACCACAAGTGGGATGTCTGCCGCTGCGCCGTGAAAAAGGGCGAGGAATGTGGCGTGCCCCTCTACCAATACCTCCGCGAACCCCTCATCCGCCGTTTCGGGCAGGAGTGGTACGACGAACTGCTCCAAGCAGTGTCCGACACCAAACGCTAAGTGCCAGCCACCGCAAGCACCTTACCTCCACCCCCGCCGCATCCAATTCCGCTGCACCCCCTCTTGTTTTACACTTGTTTTACACTTTTAAAGTGTAAAACAAGTGTGGAAAAAGTGTAAAACAACCGCAGCTGGATAAAAATTGCACCGGATACAATAATAATTGAAAAAAGTAGTTACTTGTGGGTTATGGAAAATAAGAAAAAGAGACAGACAATACTTGCTGTGAGTTTGATAGGCTCATTGCTTGTCATTGATCAGGCTGTGAAGATATGGGTCAAGACACACATGCAGATCGGCGAGGACATACCGCTGATAGGCGACTGGTGCATACTCCACTTTGTCGAGAACGAGGGTTTTGCCTTCGGCATGAGCATAGGCGGCACATTGGGAAAGATTATCCTCTCGTTGTTCCGTCTTGTTGCATCGGCAATCATGGCGTGGGTTATAGTGTGGCTGATTCGCAAAGGACACCGTACAGCAATGATAGCATACGCCTCCCTTATCCTTGCCGGGGCAGTGGGGAACCTGATTGACTGCACTTTCTACGGGGTTATTTTCAACGACAGTTATTATTCCGTGGCCCAGATGTTCCCTCCCGAAGGCTACGCGCCCCTGCTGCAGGGCCGCGTGGTGGACATGTTCTATTTCCCCTTGATTGACACCACCCTGCCCTCATGGATACCGATATGGGGAGGAGAGCACTTTGTGTTCTTCAATGCCATCTTCAATGTAGCCGATTCCGCCATCACCATTGGTTCCATCTGGCTGGTGCTCGACGTGCTTTTTAGCAAAAAAGCAGCGAAAAAAAACGCATTAAAAGGGGTCGAAAACGGAGAAAAAGCAATAAAATAAAGCCATTTTGCAGGCAATTATTTTTCTTTTCGACAAAAAAAATCGTGCTACTACACAGCAAGTTGTAACTTTTTTCAAAAAAAAATTTTGCTATATGGGGAAAAAGTAGTATTTTTGCAACCGCTTTTAAAGAGTAATAATGATTAATAAATGATGTTTGAAATGATGGCGTTGTAGCTCAGTTGGTAGAGCAGAGGACTGAAAATCCTTGTGTCACTGGTTCAATTCCAGTCAATGCCACAAAGAAAAGAAAAGGAGGTGATGAACAACCTCCTTTTTTTTATCCCCTTACCCCCCTATCGGGCACTAACAGATAAGCCACAATAATCGGCACAGCAACAAGGAAACCGAAAAACAACAGCATCATGGCAAAAATATTGGTTGTTGACGACGAACAGGATTTGTGCGAGATACTGCGCTTCAACTTAATTGGCGAGGGCTACGAAGTGACCACCGCCAACAGCGCCGAGGAAGCCTTGGGGCTGATGGGCGAAGAAGGAGAAGGGGCTTTTGCCCTGGTTTTGCTGGATGTGATGATGGAGAGCATGTCGGGTTTCGAGATGGCCCGACGGATGCGAGAAAAGGGCGACAACACTCCTGTTATTTTTCTTACCGCACGCGACAGCCACGACGACCAGTTGGAAGGGTTTGGCTGCGGAGCTGACGATTACATTACCAAACCTTTTTCGTTCGACACCGTGCTGGCTCGGGTTAAGGCGGTGTTGAAACGCTCGCAGGCGGCAACACCCGCTGCCGTCCCGCCCCGTCGGAAGACAGAGCCTCTGGCCATTGACACCGTCAACAATCTGGTCTTGGTGGAGGGAAAGCCTGTGGAGCTGACTCGAAGAGAGTATATGATTCTTTGCCTGATGGCTGGACAGCCAGGGCATTTCTTTACGCGCGAGGAGATAATGGAATCGGTGTGGCCCAACGATGCCCTGGTGAGCGACCGGAGCGTGGATGTGCATATAGCCCGACTGCGCAAAAAACTGGGTCCTGAGGGGCGCAGGCTGGTCAACCGCACGGGCTTTGGCTACGCCCTGCAAAACAACTAAATCCCTACACTATGACAATAACTTTGATACTACTGGTTGCAGCCTTGATGACGGTGGTGTGGATGGCTCTGCGCCTGAAGATGCAGGTGAGGAGCGAACAACTGCTGAGAGAGGAGGCGGAGACTTCGAAACATCAGTTTATCGCCGAGCAGGAGCGCAACAGGCTATTGAAACAGGAAATGACCAGCAACATAGCCCATGAGTTGAAGACGCCTGTGAGTTCGATAAGAGGTTATCTGGAAATACTTTTGGCCGACAAGCCGGTGAGCGACGAACAACGGAAGTATTTCATGGAGCGATGCTACAGCCAGACTTTAAGGTTGTCGGACTTGATAAACGATGTGTCGCTGATTAACAAACTGGAGGAGAGCAATGACCTTTTCACCCGCGAACCTGTGGATATCCGCGAACAGGCCGAGGAGGCTGTGAGGGAGCTGACGCTGAATGCCGAGCAGCACCACACCACTATCGAGAACCTGCTGCCGGAGAAGATGGTGGTGAACGGCAACGGGATGTTGCTGTACTCTATTTTCCGCAACTTGATAGAGAATGCGATAGAATATGCCGGGGACAGTTGCCGGGTGGTGATACAGTGTTACAAGCCCGCCGACGACAGCCACTATTTCATACAACTCTATGACACTGGGAAAGGAGTGGACAACGAGTACCTGCCGAAACTGTTTGACCGTTTCCTGCGTATCGACAAGGGCCGGAGCCGCAAAAGCGGGGGCACCGGACTGGGTTTGTCGATAGTGAAGCACGCTGTGTTGTTTCACGAGGGTGACATCTATGTGAAGAACCGAGACGGAGGAGGGCTGGAGTTTTTCTTCTCCATAAAGCGATGAAAGAATAATAAAACAGGTTGAATAAACAGAATCACCATTCATAATCAAATCCAATAACATGCATACAACACCTATTCAATTACGTTTTAACGACATCGACCAGATGGGCCACGTCAACAACGCGGTAATCATGGAGTTTTTCGACTTGGGGAAGTCGGAATATTTCACAGCCATAGGGTTGCCACCCGAGGAGGGTGATTTTACGGTGATGGTGGTAAGGGTTGAGGTGGATTTTCTGCGCCAAATCCGCTATCACGACCGGATACAGGTCACCACCAGTGTGGATCATTTCGGAACAAAAAGCCTTGCCGTAAAGCAGCAGGTGGTGGATGTGGAGACAGGCGAGTCATGTGCCAATTGCCGCACGGTCATGTCGGGCTACAGCAGGACAACCCAAAAGAGCGCAGTGATTCCTGACACAATAAAGGAAAGAATTCTGCGTTATGAGGGGGTGGAAGAATTCCACGCGTAATAATATTCGATTATGAAGAACAAGGTTTTGCTGGTATACACAGGCGGCACTATTGGCATGGTGCAGGACGAAAGAGGGTCGTTGAAGCCCTTCCCGATGGATCATATCTATGATTTGCTGCCGGAGTTGAAGAAGTGTCCCTACTCTATCGACACTTATCAGCTGGACAAGATAATAGACTCGTCGAACATGACGCCCGACTTCTGGGTGGACATTGCCGAAGTGATTGAGAAACGCTATGAGGATTACGACGGTTTTGTGGTGTTGCACGGTACCGACACCATGGCCTATACGGCCTCGGCACTGAGCTTTATGTTTAAAAATCTGTCCAAGCCCATCATACTGACGGGGAGCCAACTGCCCATGGGAGTGCTGAGGACCGACGGACGGGAGAATATCATCTGTGCCTTGGAGTTGGCCTCATGCCGCGAGGCTTTTATACCTGAGGTGTGCCTGTTCTTCGAGAACCACTTATATCGCGGCAACCGCAGCACAAAACTGAGCGCGGAGAATTTCGATGCATTCTACAGCTTCAATTTCCCGTCGCTGGCCAAGGCGGGTATCAATTTCAGTTTCAAGCCCCACCTTTTCCTCCCCAAGGGGACAAAGCCGTTGGAGGTGAGAAAGCACTTCGACCGCAACATAGCGGTGCTGAAGCTTTTCCCCGGCATCACACCCGAGGTAGTGAACGCCATATTGGGGGCGGAAAACCTGCACGGAGTGGTGGTGGAGACTTTCGGCAGCGGCAATGCTCCCACCGAGAGTTGGTTCATCGAAGCCATGGAAAACGCCTTGCGTCGCGGCATTTTGGTGCTGAATGTGACACAGTGCAAAGCGGGTTCGGTGGTGATGTGCCAATATGAAGCAAGCTGCGAGATGAACCGTATAGGTATTATAGGCGGGCGCGACATCACCCTTGAGGCCGCAGTGACCAAGATGATGTATCTGCTGGGCACCTATCCCGACAACTTGGAACATGTGCGCGAGTGTCTCAGCCGTCCCCTCCGGGGCGAGATGACAGAAGCGGCGTGCTGATATTCACTCTTTATTATGTTTGGCGTGAAGCGGATAATACTATTGACCACTTTGGTTCTGTGGCTGCTGCCAGTTGCCACGGCACAGACACGTGCCGCACGGCTGGGTTCATTCGACAACCGAAAACTGCACTACGGTATCCAAGTGGGCTACACCCAGTCGAAATTCGACCTCAATTTTTCCGAAAACGACACGCTGAGACAAACCATTATGGGTGTGACATCGTACTACAGCCCGGGATTCCACATCAATGTAATCGGTGACTTGCGGCTGAGCGACAACCTGAATCTCCGCCTGCTGCCCGGCATCACACTCATAAGCCGCGACATGGCATACAGTTGGTCTGAAGCTTATACTTCCACCCACTGGAAATACGACACACGGAGGACAGTGGAGTCGGTGTATGGCGAGATACCGCTTGAACTGAAATTCAGAGCCAAAAGGTACACCGATTTCCGCCCGTACCTGACAGCAGGGGCAAGCTGGGGGTTCGACTTCGCCTCGCTACGCAAGAATAAAAACAACAACGACGAGAGCATCATCAGGCTGAATGCCATAGACCTGCGCTACACGGCAGGAGTCGGCTTCGATTTCTTCCTCCGATATGTGAAATTTGCCATAGAATTCAAGATGGCGTTTGGTTTATTGGATTTGAAGGTTATGGACGACGACTATTACACCAAGTCGACCGACAACCTTTATTCAAGGACATTCATGCTTTCGTTCACCTTCGAGGGATAAGCCGAATGAAAACGCTGCTTAACATAGACCTGACACCTGAAGAGTATGTATCGCCCGTCCTATTGTTGCGACGGGTGGCGCGTCAAACGGGGATAGCCGAAGGCGATATAAGGCATGTGGAAGTGTTGCGCCGCAGTCTGGACTCGCGCCGAGGCATCCGCTACCATGCCACGGTGGAGGTGTATGTGGGCGAAGACTTTTCTCCACGCGACTATAGTGGAAATTACAAGGATTGCCGCAACTGCCCTGCAGTGGTGATTGTGGGTGCCGGACCTGCCGGCCTTTTTGCCGCCTTGAGAGCATTGGAAACGGGAATGCGTCCCATCATCATTGAACGCGGCGAGCCTGTTGAACAGCGCCGGCTCGACATTGCCCAGCTGGCACGTTCGGGACAGGTGAACCCCAACAGCAACTGGTGTTTCGGTGAAGGCGGCGCAGGCACCTATTCGGACGGCAAACTGTACACAAGGAGTACCAAACGAGGAAATATAGACTATGTGCTGCACAGATTTATTGAACACGGGGCCGACCCGTCAATTACCATCGATGCCCATGCCCACATCGGCACCGACAAACTGAGCGGCATCATAGCCAACATGAGGCACACAATTGAGGCTTACGGGGGAGAATACCATTTCTCCACCCGAATGGTCGACCTTATTGTGGAGCGACAAGGGGCACAGCAAACAGTGTGCGGGGTGCGCGACACCGAAGGCAACGAATACCGGGGTAAGGCTGTTGTTTTGGCAACCGGGCACTCAGCACGAGACATATACACCCTTTTCGCAAATAATGGATGGCTGTTGGAGGCCAAACCTTTTGCCATGGGTGTAAGAGTGGAACACCCTCAAAGCCTTATCAACGAGATACAATACCACCGTTCCCCATCGATGCGATTTCTTCCTCCTGCCGCCTACAGTCTTACCACACAAGTCGACGGACACGGAGTCTTTTCGTTCTGCATGTGTCCCGGCGGAGTCATTGTGCCCGCCGCAACCGATAGTATGCAACAGGTGGTGAATGGGATGAGTAATTCCAAACGCAATTCACCATACGCCAATAGCGGGATAGCCGTCACCGTGGGGCTTGAAGATGTACCTCAATACGCCGACGAAGGAGCTCTGGCCCTTCTCCGTTTCCAACAGAATGTTGAGAAAAGGATTTCGCAGGCTGTGGACGATACTCTTTCGGCTCCGATACAGCGGCTCACCGACTTTTGTGAGGGAAAGAGCAGCCAGAGCAACAACAAAAGCAACTATCTTGGCACCACGGTAGGCAGACCTCTGCATGAACTGCTACCTTCTTTCGTGGTGCGCTGTTTGCAACAAGGCTTGCAACTTTTCGACAAGAAGATGCACGGGTTCTACACCTCACAAGCCAGCGTGCTGGCCGTTGAAAGCCGCACCTCGTCGCCCGTAAGAATACCACGCGACGAGACCATGCAGCACCCCCAATTGCGTCACCTCTACCCCTGCGGCGAAGGGGCAGGATATGCCGGCGGCATCGTTTCCTCGGCACTCGACGGCATCAACGCCATTGACAAAATAAGCACCATGAACTAATCATCACTATGGATTTCGAACTCAAATCAGACTTTGCCCCTATGGGCGACCAACCCGAAGCTATCCGCCAACTGGTTGAAGGGGTACGCAACGGACAGAGGGCACAGGTGCTGCAGGGAGTCACCGGCAGCGGTAAGACATTCACCATTGCCAACGTCATAGCCCAGTTGAAACGCCCCACCCTTGTCCTGAGCCACAACAAGACCCTTGCCGCCCAGTTATACGGGGAGTTCAAGCAATTCTTCCCGAACAACGCTGTGGAGTATTTTGTTTCCTATTACGACTACTACCAGCCCGAGGCCTATATTGCCGCCACCAACACCTACATAGAGAAAGACCTTGCCATCAACGACGACCTGGACAAACTGCGTCTGCGCGCCTCCTCGGCTTTGCTTAGCGGTAGGCGCGACGTGATTGTCGTCAGCTCGGTGAGCTGTATCTACGGCATCGGCAACCCGGAGGAGTTCAAGCGCGGCACCGTCCACGTAAGGGTGGGCGACCATATCAGCCGCGACAACCTGCTCCTTCAGCTGCTCGACGGCCAATATGTCCGCAACGAGATAGAATTTATCAATGGTCGCTTCCGCGTAAAGGGCGACACTGTGGACATCTTCCCCTCCTTTGCCGACTTTTGCTACCGTGTCAGCTTCTGGGATGACGAAATCGAGAGCATTGAGAGTTTTGAACCCATCAGCGGAAAGCGGCTCGACACCTACGACGAAGCCGTCATCTATCCTGCCAGCAACTTTCTCACCTCGAAGGAAAACATGGCCGATGCCCTGCGCCAAATACAGGCCGATATGTTCGAACGCCGCGACTATTTCTACTCAATAGACAAGAACCTTGAAGCCAAACGCCTTGAGGAGCGTGTCAACTACGACCTCGAAATGATTCAGGAGCTGGGCTACTGCAGCGGCATAGAGAACTATTCGCGCTATTTCGACGGGCGTAGTGAGGGGAGCCGTCCATTCTGCCTCATCGACTATTTCCCCGACGACTTCCTCCTCGTCATAGACGAAAGCCATGTCACCGTACCCCAGATTGGAGCCATGTACGGCGGCGACCGCAGCCGCAAAACCTCACTGGTGGAATACGGGTTCCGTCTGCCCTCAGCCCTCGACAACCGACCGCTCACCTACGAGGAATTCTACGCCCTCACGGGTCAGACCATATACATCAGCGCCACACCCGCCAAATACGAACTCAGCGAAGCTGAAGGCATCGTGGTGGAACAGGTTATACGCCCCACAGGCCTTCTCGACCCTGTGGTAGAGGTACGTCCAGCCGTCAGTCAGGTGGATGACCTGCTCGATGAGATTGAGAAAACAGTATACAAGCACGAGCGTGTCCTTGTCACCACCCTCACCAAACGCATGGCAGAGGAGATGACCACCTATCTCCTCAACCTCGGCATCCGCAGCAAATACATCCATAGCGACGTGGACACCCTTGAGCGAGTGGAAATCATGCGCGACTTGCGCATGGGGGTCTTCGACGTGCTGGTGGGTGTCAACCTACTGCGTGAAGGTCTCGACCTGCCCGAAGTGTCGCTTGTGGCGATACTCGATGCCGACAAAGAAGGGTTCCTGCGTAGCGACCGCGCCTTAATTCAGACCATCGGCCGTGCCGCCCGCAACGTGCACAGCAAAGCCATCCTCTATGGCGACATCATCACCGGCAGTATGCAACGTGCCATTGACGAGACCAACCGTCACCGCGAAAAACAAATACGCTACAACCTGGAACACGGCATCGTTCCCCGCCAGATAGTCAAAAGCACCGAGGCCATACTCGGCTCCACCAGCGTGATAGAGCGTGCCGCTGAAGAACACTACGAAGAGAAAGCACCCGAAGGACCCAACATCCCCAACATTGCCGCCTCGCCCTACGCTCTCAACACCCCTGCCCACGGCACTTCACACCCGCATCCAAAATCTGAACAATCCCCTGCACCGACTCCCCTGCCCTATGCCGCCGACGCCAATGAAGAAGCCGAAAACAATACCGTCCACGAAGAAGACCTGCAATGGTGCAACAAAACCCAGGCACAACTGCGCAAAGAGATACGCGAAACCCAACGCAAGATGCAACAGGCTGCCAAAGAGATGGACTTCCTTGCGGCAGCCAAATACCGCGACCAAATTCGCGCCATGCAGAAAGCACTCGAAACCGCCCGTTAAGACACGGGGGTTACTGTCATTATCGTCTCACAACAAGTCTCTTGGTCACCACACCGTGGGACAGATGCACTGCCAGCACATACGTTCCACTCTCCAGCCCGCTCAGGTCTAACTTTGCCGAGATACCCTCGGCTTTCTGTTCCAATACCTTCACCCCCTTCATGTCATACACCTCGTAACGGCTCGGCAGATACGACGACACCACCGTCACCCAGCTGCGTGCCGGGTTGGGCATCAACGTGACAAACCTGTCTTCATTGCCAACACCCGCTATCCCTATCGGAGGATCGGGCGGGTCGTGATGCCCGTATACCTCCACCTCCACGGGACTGCTCCAGTCGCCGTACTCCTCTGTTACGCTGCAATAGCCGCGCACCAAAGCAAAGTACTGAGTCCCCACCTCCAGCCCCGACACCGTCAGGGTCGGAACCGAAGTCCGCGTGATGGTGAAATCCTCCCACTGGTCTGTTATATTGCCAAAGGCCACCTCCCACGGACCTCCGTCGCCCGAGTCCCACATCAGCGTAGCGCTGCTGTCCGTGCGGTCCGCCACACGGACATTGCTCACCTCGTGGCACAGCGTCGTGTCAAACAGTGGGTCAATTATCGGGAATATCATCGGAGATCGGACAATAAAAAAACTAGAATGATTCTCTCCCTGATGTAAAACCCCAAGACGATGTGAACCAAATCTATACCATCTTCTCACTTTACGTAACCTCCACCATGCAATTGCCTCATGCATGTCTTCGGCTACTACTGGAGTAAGAAAACGAATATATCGTGTGGGATTATGGTCCCACCGCCACAGCAGTTGCCTGATGGCTTGATTTCTCGGCACAGACTCCAATTCGACATGACCTTCGTTATTCATGGCCTTCCCTGCCACCACAAACGAATCCTCCACCACCACCGGCTTTTCAAACATCACCTCAAAAAGAGGAACAACAACCGATGTATCCAGATTGGCGGAATCCACCCAATAGTTGTCGTCATAGTCACATGCCAGCGTCCAATAAGTCCCGCTTTTCCTGTGTCCCAAGGCTGCAGGGGGAAGATGGATATACCTGTGAGGGTCGTCAAAACGCCAGCCTGCCGATGCCAACGGTATCAATTTCCATTTGGGGGTCGCTGCCGGCTTGCACAATAACATCGAGTCCGTGATGCGTCCCGCAAGGGTTGTATCCCGCGTGTTGAGGATTTTACAATCTGAGGGTATAGATTCCATTGGTCCAAAGTGGAAAGCGTCTATCGTAGTATCACGTGCCTGCTCCATATAGGCCGGTGCGGCTATCCCCAAAATATAGATAGGACGCTCCGTGTACATCTGCACCCCGCTTGTTGTATTCATATGATAATACCGACTATACGATCTTTCATCTATGGGTTGCATATTCAATGTGGAATCTCCCTCCATTAAATCCGCTGCTGGAATCCCGGTTAAACTTGTTGGATAGTCTGTCGCCACCATCCACAGGATACTGTCCCGCTCACACCAATCATATATATACCTGAAATACGACGTCGAATCGGGACACTCTATCGTGTCCCCCACCGGCCGCTGACCACGCACCGCACACACCGACACCACTGCCAATATCAATAAAACAATCTTTTTCATAACATGTTTTCTTTAACTTTAATTATTAATTACACTTCATAGGCATAGGCAGGATTCTGACGGGGGAGGATATCTCCCCGAATGCCAATGGCAACCACGAAGAGGCATTCATGGATGCCGGGTCGGACTTCGCCTCCATTGTCGGGATTGCGACCATGGGATACTGAATGTGGGCATCGCAATTGCCATCGACAGAATTGACATGGCTCTTCCAGCAATAATGAGTGTGCGGGACTATTTCGAAACCGCTGACAAAATAGCCACCGCCACCCGACAGGCAGAGACTCTCCGGTCTCCATACCGTCGCCGTGCTGGCCGTTGTCTGGTAATCGGCGGTAATGTATGTCGGCGTACCCGATGAAAAATCAATGGTCGTGAACGCCCTCTCCCACACTCCGGGCGACGTCTCCAACTCGTGCAGGACGACATACTGCCCTTTCTGTTTGTCGTACACAAAATCGACGATATCGGACACCCCCCCAGGCAGCGGGGCTTCCAACGCCGAAGTCATCACAACCGGGTTGTTTGTCAACAAGGGCGTTATATCGTACAACCTATGCACAAGGTATTTTGTGCGACGGACAGCTTCAGGGCAAGAATTACAATTCGGAAATGGAGGAAAAACCATCGGATCAGTCCTATTATAATCCAAGTCCATTCTGTAGGAACAAACCGCGACCACGTCTCCCCCAATATGCACCATCTTGGCCTTCAAATCATGGGGGTCGCTGTTGTCCCTAAGAGCATAAGGGCAGCCATTAATCTGTTCATAATGAACATCTATGGTCTGGAACTCGCCCAACGAGAATGTCGGAGCCATGAACATATCATACCTCGGGAACACCTCAAAATCTATCCCTATACCATAATAAGGATAGCACAACTGATTTCTGTCGCACTGCAAATAAACCACAAAATGGTCGGTGACCGCCATGTCCCTTATTTGCGAGTTAATATCGCAACTATACAGGTCGGCAACCCTGTACTGCATTACCGTGGCTGGCGACCCCACCGCCTCGAAGGCTTTGTAGGTATACGAGCCGATATTATGGAAACCATACCCCGCTACATGCAGTTTCCTCCCCTGGTCGCGGTAAACCTCGATATTATCCAGCGTCTGGAGTCCGAGCACACTCAAGGTATTGTCGATATGGATGGCACCTGTCGGGATAGTATGAAACAACTCCTGTATCGAGAACCAGCCAATAAACCCCGATGTGTTCACCAAATCCCGCCCGCAAAAGAAAACCGTGTCGTCCACAATCTCCATGTCCCTTACCTCGTAGCTGTCCGAAAAAAACAAATCCACAATGTTGTTCAAATCCATCAACGAAAGATTGAACCCCAATCCAGGGTCTAACGAAGCATTGACGTATGCGTTTTCAGTCGGGCTATAACGCACCACGTTCATCACCCCCTGCACATTAGGGGTGTTATACAACTCGCCAGTGGTTTGCCCCCAAGCCATGCCGGAAAACAGGGATAAACATACCCAAAGAATTCTATTGGTTTTTCTATTTTTCATATCTTCGATTATTAAAACATTATGCAACAATTATTTAATATAGAGCATAGCGACCACACACTTTTGCAAAAATACAAAATAAAAATAAAAAATGCAATTATTTAACATTTATTAACATTATAAAAACAGAAGGAAGTTCGCTCGTTCGCCGTTTCTTCGGGGGTATTTCTCCCATATTTCTCCCATCCTGGATGGGAGAAATATGGGAGAAATATGGGAGAACTGAGGGGGAAGGAGCGAAGGAGGTGTAGAAAAAAGTACGGGACGGGAGCGA
>JAEEGL010332009.1_pt1 | contig 13605 bp, 9 predicted proteins | sample 9134231 | NCBI WGS metagenome assembly JAEEGL01 (sample SAMN16246548, study PRJNA631951) | gut metagenome | biome: gut microbiome; feature: rumen; material: fiber-attached | host: Bos | place: Iran: Karaj | collected 2018-10
CGCCCCGCTCTACTACGCCCGTGGCGAGATGACCGGCGACTACGGGATGACCGACCGCGCCATCACCCTGCTCGAGGACATACGCCCCGAGCAGAACAGCATCGTGACCCTGTTCCGCAATGCCGGCATCAAGTGCGACGACGCCCTCACCAGCCAAGCCCTGATCCAACTGCGCCGCAACTACTGCGAGGCCCGCAAGTGCATCTACTGCCGACTGGGACACCGCCTGCTCGCCACCGACGCCCGCCAAAACTGACGAACATTATCCGCAACAAAAACGTGACCACCAGCACCAAATGCGATGGCCACGGTAAATTCACATTTATATTATTCTTTAATGGGTGACGGTGTCGGGGGTGGCTGCGGGTTCCTCGGTGATGTTGAGTTTCTCGGAGGGGTCGACGCCTTCCTCGATGGGAACGAACAACGAGTCATACTCATGCTCGAGCATCGTAGAGTCAAACTCCTCTATCTCGCCCAGGGCAGAGCAGCCCGAGTAGAGTTCGGCATTGATGTTTTCCTTGGCGGGCTGGAACCGCTGATGGTAACGCTGGAACTGCGGGTCGCTCAACACGAGTTGCAGGAAGCGGCCACAGATGGGCAGTGCCGTGCGGCTACCCTGGCCCAACGAACCCCAACGGAAGTGGATCTGGCGGTACTCGCCGCCCACCCATGAGCCACAGACCAGTCCGGGCGACACAGCGACGAACCAGGCATCGGCATGGCGGTTGCTCGTGCCCGTCTTACCTCCCAGGTCAACGTCGTAGAGCGGACGGGTGATATAGCCGTTCAGGGCCATCGCGGTGCCACCGGCATCGGTGCGGCACGCCATGAGCATCTGCTGCATCAGGAAGGCAGAGCGATAACTGATGGCGCGCTCCTGGCGCTGGGGAGCACGATAGATTTCCTTGCCGTCGCGGTCCACAATGCGGGTGACAATGACGGGGTCGTTGCGCATGCCGTCGTTGACAACGGTGCAATAGGAATTGACGAGTTCCATCAGGTCCACGTCACTGGCACCAAGCGACAAGGCGGGTTTCGGGTCCATCGGTGACTCGATGCCCATGTCACGCGCTACCTGCGCCACAGTGCCGAAGCCCACCTCGCGTCCCACACGCACGGTGACACTGTTGATGCTCTGGGCAAAGGCGGCACGCAGGGTCATCGGCGCTCCGGTGAACGTGCCGTTGGCATTGGTCGGACGCCAATGTTCCAACTCATGCGTTTCATCGTTCATCACCATCGTGTCGATATACTCGTCCATGCGGCGGTCACAAGGCACCAGGCCCTGCTCCATCGCTGCGGTATACACGAAGAGTTTAAACGTCGAACCCGGCTGGTGTTTGGCACGCACCTTGTCATATTTCCACGTGTCGAAGTCCACATCGCCCACCCATGCCTTGACATGGCCGTTATTGGGCTCCATGGCGATGAAACCGCAATGCATGAAATGCAGCATGTAACGCACCGAGTCCATCGAACTCATCTCCATATAGAGCGTGTCGTTGACATAGTCGAACAGGTGTACCCTGTGCGGCAGGTTCATGTAATAGTTGACCGAGTCCAGGTCGTTGGGATAACGCGCGAGCAACTCGTGATAGGTGGGGGTGTTGCGCGCCTTGTCCTCGACAAAGTTGGCAATGGGCTGGTTGTTCTCGTCGAGCCAGCAGTCCTGGTTGCCCCAGTGGCTCCTGAAGTTCTGCTGCACGACCTTCATCTTCTCGCTCACGGCCTGCTCGGCATATTCCTGCATCTTGGAGTCGAGCGTGGTGTAAATCTTGAGGCCGTCACGCTCCAGGTCGAGTTTGATTCCTTTCTCGTCGGCTATGCGCTCCACCTCGTGGGCCACCGCCTCACGGAAGTAGGGGGCAACGCCTGAGTAGTTGGTCTCCAGCGTGTACTTCAGGTCGATGGGCAGCGAGGACACCGAGTCATACTGCTGCTTGGTGATGTCGCCCCGCTCGAGCATGTTCTTCAGCACCTGGTTGCGGCGCCGCAGACTGTTCTTGGGGTTGATGCGGGGGTTATAGGTGCTCGTGGCCTTGAGCAGACCCACCAGCACGGCACTCTCCTCCAGTTTGAGTTTGCCCGGCGTGGTCTTGAAGTAGGTGTTGGCGGCGGTCTTGATACCGTAGGCGTTGCTGCCGAAGTCCACCGTGTTGGCATACATCTCCAGGATTTCCTCTTTGCTGTAGAAGATCTCAAGTTTGGTGGCGATGATCCATTCCTTGCTCTTCATGATGAGCATCTTCACTCCCGGGATATAGCCCAGCAGGCCCGTGGAGTAGTCACTGCGCGTGCGGAACATGTTCTTCACCAACTGCTGCGTGATGGTGCTGGCCCCGCGCGGACGGCCATGGAGCACCAGGTCCTTGGCTGCGGCACCCAAGCCGCTGAAGTCGATGCCGTGGTGGCTGTAGAAGCGCTCGTCCTCGGTATCGATTAGCACCTTGAAGAACTCCGGATTGATAGAGTCATAAGGCACCGGCGTGCGGTTCTCGTCATAGTACTTGCCTATGATTTGGCCATCGGCACTGTACAGATAACTGGCCTCGGGATTGCGGGGGTGCATGATGCTATAGGTGCTCGGCGACTTACCGAAGAGCCACAGGAAATTGATGTCCACCGCGATGAGGTAGAGTAGGAACAACACGATGAAAGTCGCAATCGCCGCCAGCGTCTTGGCCCACCAGGGGCGGCCCTGATACAATCCTTTGTACCATTTCTTGAATCGGCGCCAGTAACGGATGATGATATTGCCAGAAATCTTCTTGTTCATGTCAGGTTGTAGTGGTTAATGAATACTTTTTTACTGCCTGTCCCATTCACTGCCTGTTGGCGCTGCTGCCCAAGCGGCGCTTCAGGTAACGCGGAATGAAACCGATGTGGCGCAACGTGGCGCTCGCAGTGCCGTAGTGACGGCACATGATGCGGTAACGCTCCCATAACGAGGCACGGTGATGCCGCGTCGTCATGCCGTCGGCCAGATAACTGATGATAGGTTCTGAGCCCGCATAGGCATTAGCGGGGCTCTTGCGCAGCACCCTGATGCACCAGTCATAGTCGGCGCTCAGGCGGTACTGCAAATCATACTCGGGCGCCAGGTCACGGCGCACGATAAACGCTTGGTGGCACACCACCATGCCGTTGAGGAAACTGTCGGCCGTCAGGCGCTTGGGCGCCGTCAGGTGACGCTTACCCACGACGTTGCGGTGCGCGTCGACGAGTTGCGTCTGCCCGTATATCACGCCAGGATTTCCTGCGGCCAACCGCGCCAACCGCGCCAACACGGCATCGTCGGCAAACGCGTCACCGGCATTCAGGAAAATAAGGTAGCGCCCGCGCGCACGCGCGATGCCCTTGTTCATGGCGTCATACAGCCCTTTATCGGGCTCACTGAACACGCGCAACGAGGCAATGGAAGCCCTGTTCACAATGGACAACGTGTCATCGCTCGACGCGCCATCGATGATGAGCATCTCAAAGTCACTGCTCGTCTGCCGCTGCACACTCTCGATTGTCGGAATGATGACACTGGCGGCATTCCATGTGACGGTGATGATGGAAAAAAGTGGTTCCATGCCCGTAATAATGGTTATAATCACGCAAAATTACAGAATTCCGCACAATTTCACAATCAAAAGGCCATTTTTTGCGTTAAATAACAAAATAACCGACATCAGAATGAAAAGAAAATACGCTTTTGCATGCATTATAACCGCCCTGCTCGCCCTTATCGGGAGCACCGCATGTGACACCATCGACAGCAAGGCCCTGCCCAGTTATGCCGTCCGCATCGACCTGGGCAGTTATGCCCTCTGGAACACCTATGGCGTGTACGGCATGGGCGATTACCGCATCTTCAACAGGGAGAAGGGCATACCCAACAATTTCCCATATAGCGTGACCACCTACACCGGCTATGGCGGTGTCCTGCTCATGATGGGTGCCGAGACGCCCATGGCCTATGACCTCGCGTGCCCTGTCGAGATGAGCCCTTCCATCACCCTCTCGATAGACCCCGGGAACTTCGAGGCCGTGTGTCCCAAGTGCCGTTCCCGCTACAACCCGCTCACCGGTGACGGCGGCCCCGTCAGCGGCGTGGCCATCAACAACAAGGTGGGGATGACACGCTACCGCGTCATGCCCAGCAACGGCGGATACATCATCGCCAACTGACACCTTCAGGACGGTGCTCAAGGCAGAGCAGCCACCATCACGCAAAAACCGAAAATGTTCCACAGAGGGCGACCTCCGTTAAGGACCATTTCCGACCCCAAAATCCACTTTTTCAACAAAACAGGACCTCTTGGTTGCATTTTGCAACAAAAGAGGGGTTCCAACCCATCTTCGAGGCATGTTTTTGTGACAAAAATCCAAAAAATAAATCTTATAGGATGCCATTTATTGTTAAAAAGTGTAAACTTTTTCATTTTTCTTTTCCAAAATTTAAACATTCCAAGCGCCCGTGAGCCCTCTTTCTATGGGAGTTCGCGTGGAACAATCGGCAAAAATCCCATTTTTCCCTAAATGTTTACAAGTGTTTAAGATGTTTGGTCAGGTTGGCGGGTTGGGCTACCTTTGCAGCGCAAACCAGGGCGTACGGCATTGATTCGTTCTCGATGCCTTTAACGAAAAAGCCGCCGATGAGCGGATTTTCCAGTCCACTAAAACATTAATTATGAGTTTTATCAAAAGTAAAATAAGTTTATCAGCATTATTCGTTCTTTTTGCAATCACCATTACCAGTCTTCCTGCACAGGCACAGAGGTTGTCTAACCGCAAGCAGGGTACTGTGCTCGAGCAGATCGAGCAGAACAATCGCAGCAACATCGTAGACCAACTCATCAGTTACGCATACCGTTTCCGCGGTACGCCTTACCGCTATGGTGCTGCCTCTCCCCGCGGCTTTGACTGCTCGGGATTTACCAGTTACGTATTCAAGCGCTTCGGCATCAGCCTGGACCGCTCGTCGAGGGGTCAGATTTCTGATGGCGTGCGCGTCAAGAAGAATGACCTGCAGCCTGGCGACCTGGTGTTCTTCCAGGGCCGCTCGGGACGCGGAGGCATCGGCCACGTGGGCATCGTGACCCGTGTCAACGAGGACAACACGTTCCACTTCATCCACTCGGCATGCAGCAGCGGTGTTACCGAGAGCAAGAACACCGAGTCCTACTACAACCGCCGTTACGTGGGCGCCTGCCGCGTTCTTTAAAACAGACAATTCAAACCATACCATAGGATGGACATTCCCAAGATGCGGGAATGTCCATCCTCATTTTATCGGTGCCAATCATTGTCTGGATGAATCTTTTATATGTATATTTGCGCCAGGAAAAAAAACAATGACGACAATGAAAAGACTATTATTGATACTGACATTGCTCGGCTTGACGATACTGCAAGCCGCAGCGGGCCACACGCTCATCGACGGCATGCTGGAGCAGTCCAACTTCTACGGTGGCACGGTACACACCTTCCAGGTCTATGTGCCTGACAAGTATGACGGTAAGCGTCCCGCAGCGCTCTATGTGGGGCTTGATGGCGTGCTGTGCAATGCACCCCAAGTCATGGACTCGCTCATCACTGCCCGCAAGATGCCCATGACCATCGGCGTGTTTCTCCAGCCTGGCATTGTCAAGGCCGCAGACGGCACAGTGCTGCGCTACAACCGTTGCTATGAGTTCGACTCGACGAACGACTGCTTTGTCCGCTTTCTTGACGAGGAAGTGCTGCCCGCCGTTGAGCAGATGACCACGGCACAGGGCAAACCCATCCGCCTGTCGCGCCGTCCCCAGGACCGCATGATTTTTGGCCTGAGCAGCGGCGGCATCGCAGCCTTCAATGCGGCATGGCACCGTCCCGACCTGTTCGGCAAGGTGTTTACCGGTGTGGGCACCTTTGTGGCGATGCGCGGCGGCAACGACCTGCAGGCACTGGTCAGGAAGACCGAGCCCCTGCCCCTGCGGGTCTTTATCCAGGACGGCAGCAACGACGCGTGGAATCCGCTGTTCGGCCATTGGTACGAGGGCAACCAGATGCTGGCCAGCGCGCTGGAGTTCGCCGGATATGATGTGCAGTGCGACTGGAGCGACGGCGGCCACAACGTCACGCGCTCGACCGAAATCTTCCCGCAGGTGATGGAATGGATGTGGCGCGACTGGCCCGCACAACCCGTCCTGGGCAAAACCGGCAACGACTTCCTGCAGGCCTTGCTGGTCGAGGACGACAACGGCTGGACCCAGATGGGCGGCGGCGTGGACAAGCAGCCCGTCAAGCGCATCATCTACCCCGACCTGACGACAGTAGCCTGGACCCAAAGTGAAAACGAAAACTTCGTGTGGCAATTCATCCTGCAGGACAGCCGCCTGACCTGTGGAGAACCCTTCTACTGGCTCCATAACGATGACCCGTCGGAGTACCTGGAGGTGAGAACACTCACCTTTGACGGCAACGGCAACCTGTGGGTTGCCACAAGGATGGGTATCCAGATCTGCGACCAGAACGGACGCGTGCGCGCCATCCTGCGCCTGCCCCAGGGCTGCAGTCCCGTCAACGAGATCATCATCGGCAACGGCGTTGTCACACTGAGCACCGCCGACGCCATGTGGCAACGGCGCTTCAATGTCACGGCTCCCATCCCCGGCGTGCGCCCTCCCAGCCAGGGACAAGGATAGAATCCAGTCACTCCAGTTTATCCAGTCAGTCCAGCCCATCCAGTCAGTCCCCAACACAAAACTTTGTCATCGGGAACAGGAAAATGAGAACTTTTTATTAACTTTGCCGTTTGAAACAAACCGAACGTTCCCATCATGCAGAACAACAACATAACGCCCGAGATGGAAGACCAGATGGTCGACCAGGCTTATCAGAACTTATTAAACGGCTACTTGTCGAGTAACCACCGCAAGAAGGTGGAGGTCATCGACAAGGCTTTCAGGTTTGCCCGTGATGCCCACAAGGGCATCCGCCGACGCTCGGGCGAGCCTTACATTATGCACCCCATCGCCGTGGCCACCATCGTGAACCAGGAAATCGGCCTCGGCTCCACTAGCATCAGCGCCGCACTGCTGCACGACGTAGTCGAGGACACCGACTACACCCTCGAGGACATCGAGGCACAATTCGGCAAAAAAATCGCACGCATCGTCGACGGGCTGACCAAAATCTCGGGTGGCATCTTCGGTGACAAAGCGTCGGAGCAGGCCGAGAACTTCCGCAAACTCCTGCTGACCATGAGCGAGGACGTGCGCGTGGTGCTCATCAAGATGGCCGACCGCCTGCACAACATGCGCACCCTGTCGTCCATGCCCGCCAACAAGCAATACAAGATTGCCGGCGAGACGCTTTACATCTACGCTCCACTGGCGCACAGGCTCGGCTTGTATGCCATCAAGACCGAACTCGAGGACCTGAGTTTCAAGTATAACCATCCCCAGGAATACCAGCGCATCAAGAACCTGATCAACGCCAGCGAGGAACAGCGCAACGAACTGTTCGCCCGCTTCTCTTCACCCATTCGCGAGCGGCTGGACAACATGGGGCTGAAATATGACTTCACCGTGCGCGTGAAGTCCTGCTATTCCATCTGGAACAAGATGCAGAGCAAGCACATCCCCTTTGAGGAGGTATACGACCTCTACGCCGCGCGCATCGTGTTTGACTGCGGTGAGGACGAGAGCCTGGCCAAGCGGCTGTGCTGGAACATCTACAACGAGGTCACCGAGGTCTACATCAAGCATCCCGACCGCGTGCGTGACTGGCTCACCACCCCCAAGGTCAACAAGTACCGCGCCCTGCACGTCACCGTCATGGGACCTGACGGCAACTGGGTGGAGGTGCAAATCCGCAGCCGCAAGATGGATGACATCGCCGAGCGTGGATTCGCTGCCCACTGGAAATACAAGATCGGTGAAGGCGAAGAGGAGGAAGAACTCTCGATGTGGCTCAGCACCATCACCGACATCCTCAAGGAACCCGAGCCCAATGCCATCGACTTCCTGGACACCATCAAACTCAACCTGTTTGCCAGCGAGATAGTCGTCTTCACCCCCAAGGGCGAGACGATGACCCTGCCCAAAGGCTCGTCGGTGCTCGACCTGGCGTTCGCCCTCCACACCGACCTGGGCACCCACTGCATCGCCGGCAAGGTGAACCACAAACTCAAACCGCTGTCCTACAAGATGGTCAGCGGCGACCAGGTGGAAATCCTCACCAGCAACACCCAGACGCCAAAACCCGAATGGGAGAAGTTTGTCGTCACCGCCAAGGGCAAGACACGCCTGCGTTCCGCCCTGCGCCACCAGCGCCGCCGCGTCATCGAGGAAGGCGAGAAACGCTTCATGGAATTCCTGGCGGAGCACAACATCAAGTTCAGTAACGAGATCCTCTCCCAGGCCATCGGACGCCAACGCGTCGCCGGCAAGGAAGAACTGTTCTTCATGATCGGCAACAACGAGATCACCCTCAACGAGGACATGGTCATCAAGAAGGAGCAGGGCACCCGCTTCAACTGGTGGCGCCGCAATCCGTTCAAGGGAAAAGACAACACTCCCAAGGAGACCACCAGCGAACCCGCCAAGGCCGTCAACACCAAGGCGGTCTATTCCCTCAAGACCAGCAACGGCGTGAGCAATTACCAGATTGCCGACTGCTGCCACCCCATCCCTGGCGACGACACGGTGGGATTCCTCTCGGACTCGGGCGAGGTCATCGTCCACAAGATGGACTGCCCCACGCTCGCACGTCTCAAGGCCAGTTACGGCTCCCGCCTGCTGGAGACGCAATGGGAGGACCACAGCGACCGCTTCCAGGCCTCCATACACATCGAGGGCATTGACCAGAAGGGCATCCTGCAAACCATCGTCAACATCATCTCGACCAACATGTCCATCAACATGAAGAAGATGCAGGTCACCGCTGACCAGGGTGTGTTCAACTGCGACTTGGATGTGCTCATCAGCGATGCATCGGTAGTGACGAACCTGTGCCACGAGATTAAAAAAGTGAAAGGTGTCAACAGTGCCGTGAGATTGTCGTGACAGTCCCATAACGGCCACTCAATACTATAGCCACTAATAACCCGACAACCAACATGAAGATATCCAGCAAACATAGTAACATCGTCATCATCCTGATGCTCCTGCTCTCGGTGTCCCTCATCTCGGCAGCATTGTTCTTCAGCAAGGAAGACAGTCCGGTGCAGAGTTTCGAGGTGGGCAAGCCCTGGCTGCACCCTAGGCTGGAGGCGGACTTCCAGTTCGACATCGAACTCGATGAGGCGACACGCAAGCACGTCACCGACAGTGTTGAACAGAACTTTGCCAAAATCTATACCCTGGACCGCAAGAAGGGCGAACAACAACTGGCGCTGCTCACCCGCGCCCTGGCAGGGCGCCCCGGCAGCCAAGCCCTCCTCCGTGCCGTGGAAAAACTGTACAACGACGGCATCGTGGACAATGACGCCGCCAGCGACATCCAAGCCGGCAAGCAACTGCGCTTCATGGTGGGCAACAACCAACTGCAGGTGCAGGACACGCGCAACATGAGGACCGTGAAGCAGGCCTATGAATGGCTCACCGACTCACTCTCCGGCAATGCCGACATGCAGGAAGCCCTCCGCGCGGTGGGTATCAACAACTACCTCGTCCCCAACATGAAACTGGACGAGGAGGAGAACGAGAAATGGATGGGCGAGGACCTGCGCAACGCCTTGCGCTCACCGGGTACTGTCCAGGCCGGCGAGGCCATCATTACCCGCGGCGAAATCGTCACGCCCAAGAAGGCGGCGGCTATCGAGAGTTACCATAACGAGATCACCGAGCGCAACCAGAAGCGCAAAGTGGACCAGACGCTCAATCTGCTAGGTCAGATTTTGATTGTCGCCACGCTGATGCTCGCTTTCTACTTCTTCATGAAACTCTTGCGCAGGCAGGTATTCTCCAGCATGCGCCGCATGGCGTTCCTCATCACGTTCATCACGGTGTTTGCCATCGTTGTGTTCTTGTGCGTGAGGTTCAAGTACAACCTCTTGTATGTCATCCCCTTCGGTCTGGTGCCGGTTATCGTGTCATCGTTCTATGATGACCACACGTCATTCTTTGTGCACATCGTTACTGTGCTAATCTGCTCACTCATCGCCACCAATCACCAGGCAGAATTCATCATCATGCAGTTCCTGGCGGGCATCATCGCCATCATTTCGGTCAAGGAGTTGACACGGCGCACCCAACTGGTGCGGTGTGCGGCATTCATCTTCCTGGCCTACTGCATCACCTACATCGCCATGACGCTCATCGGCGAGGGCGACTTCAACAAGATTGACAAGTACTACTTCGCCTATTTCCTGATTAACTGCGTCATCCTCTCCTTTGCCTTCCTGATTATCCCCATCGTGGAGAAGGCTTTCGGCTTCACCTCATCGATGACGCTTCTTGAACTTGCCGACATCAACACGCCTCTGTTGAGGCAACGCTCCACCAACTGCCCAGGCACCTTCCAGCACTCGCTGCAGGTAGCCAACCTGGCCGGTGAGGCAGCCCTGAAGATCGGGGCCAACATGCAACTCGCGCGCGCCGGCGCCCTGTACCATGACATCGGCAAGACCAAGAATCCCGCCTTCTTCACCGAGAACCAGATCGGGGAGAATCCGCATGACCATCTGGTAAGGCCGGAGGACAGCGCCAAAATTGTCATCGACCATGTCGCCAACGGACTCAAACTCGCCGACGACGCCGACCTGCCCAAGGTCATCAAGGACCTCATCGCACAGCATCATGGCAAGGGCATCACGCGCTACTTCTATTACAAGGCCCGTGAGGCAAGGCCCGACCAAGAGGTGGACAAGGCCCCCTTCTCCTACCCCGGCCCCAACCCGCAGACCAAGGAGGCAGCCATCCTCATGATGGCCGACGCTTGTGAAGCCGCCGCCAAGAGCCTCAAGGACCACAGCGAGGAAGCCATCGCCGCCATGGTGAACAAGATCATCGACACACAGGTGGCTGAAGGGCTCCTGCGGGAGGCTCCCATCAGTTTCAGGGATGTGGAAACCGTCAAGGCCCTCTTCGTCGAGCGCCTGCGCACGGCCTACCACATGCGCGTCTCCTACCCCAGTGACGTCGCTGCCGGCGGCGGTGATGCCGCACCTGAAGCCGAGAACGAGACAAATTAGTGGCGCCGCTGGGCAATAACCAGGGCAAAATCGTGTTTTATATTATATAGAACATCCATAGTAAAGCAAACGATTCAATTCACTGACTCATGGTAGTCATGCATACCATACTCCTCGTCGCAGGCATCATCTGCCTGGTCATCGCAGTCGCACTGGTGCTGTGGCCACGGTGGGTCGCTGCCGTGCCCGCCTTCGTGGGGCTGGTGCTCATGCACTACAGTTACACGATTGACGTGAAGACGATGACCTTCATCTTCTGGGGCATCGCCACGCTCATCACCGTGGGACTGTTCTACCTCTCACCAAAAGGCGAACCCGACGGGCACCGCTCGAGCAACCTCTATGTGGGCTTCACTGCCATGGCTGGAGGCATGCTCGGTATCCTGCTCGCGCCGCGCGTCATGGTGCTCGGCGTGGTGCTCGGCGCCGCCATGGGCCAACTGGCCTACAGCCGCACGCCTGCCGGAAAGTGGATGCTGACGCCGTCGTCGCAGTTCTGGCGCTACTTCGCCGCCAAGTGCCTGCCCGCCATCGTGGCCATCTCCATCGTGTGCATCGCCGTGATGGGGGTAGTGATTGATTAACACCCAACTATCAACAGACAATGATGAGATTCATACATATCTTAGCGGTCATCATCGCCGTCACAGCGACGGCGACAGGATGGGCACAGTCACGCAAGGAAGTGCCCGAGCGCAACCAGCCCAGCAAGTTCGCTATCAAGAAGGTGGACTTTGACCATGTCAAGGAGGTCACCACCAACCCCAAGAACGCCTACTACTATCCCAAACTGGTCAAAGCCTATAACAGCAACGACACCACCCTCTCCATCGAGGCATGGCGCAACTTTTACTACGGATACACCTTCCAGGAAGACTACAACCCCTTCCGTGAGAGCATCTACAGCAACAAGGTTGAGGAACTCTACTACAAGCAGCCGCACTCCCGCGCCGAGTGTGACAGCATCGAGAAATATGCCGAACTGTCACTCAACGACAACATGTTCGACATGAACCAGATGAATTTCTACATCTACGTGCTCAAGGAGAAGAAGAAACACGCACGCGCTGCCGTGTGCCAGTACCGCCTCGACCGGCTCATCGCCGCCATCATGTCCAGCGGCAAGGGCACCAAGGAGGAGCCGTGGGTCGTCATCACCCCCGAGCACGAGTACAACATCATCAACTTCCTGGGATTCGTAGCGATTGACCACGAGACACTGGATGGCGGCATCGACTACATCAAGGTGCAGCCCGTTGCCGGCAAGAGCGCCGAAGGCTTCTACTTCGACATCTCGCGCATGATGCAGATCGCCACACTCAAGTTCCCCGACATCTGACGCCAGCAGGAACTCTCTTCGATAGGCCGAAGCGTGCCACGGCTCTAAAGTAGCACAATTATCTTTTTTTAATTTTGGGGTGTGCAGGATTTTGATTACTTTTGCACATAAAATCCTATCGACCTATGATGAAGGAAAACCTGATCAAGATTTATGAGCGCAGTTTCATCGACAATTGGGAACTGCCCGCACTGACCGACTACAACACGGGCGAGAAACTCTCTTATGGCGACTTCGCCCGTAACATTGCCAAGTTACATCTGTTGTTTGAGAATAGCGGCGTCAAGCAAGGCGACCGCATCGCACTCATCGGCAAGAACATCCCCAACTGGGTGACAGTCTTCATGGGGACCATCACCTATGGTGCGGTCATCGTACCCATCCTGCAGGAGTTCAACCCCGCCGATGCCCAGCACATCATCAACCACAGCGAGGCGACAATGCTGTTCATCAGCAAGAGCATCTGGGAGAACCTGGAGTTTGACAAGATGCCACGCGTGCGCGCCGTCATCCAACTCGAGGACTGGAAACTTCTGGCCGAGAAAGAGGGTGAGGATGTGGTCGCCAATGCGATGGCCGGGCTCGAAGATGCCTTTAAGACGAAATACGGCGATGGGTTCTACCGCAACCACATCCACTATGCCGACATTCCCAACGACGCGCTGGTTGAAATCAACTATACCTCAGGCACGACCGGCTTCTCCAAGGGCGTGATGCTCACCGCCAACAACCTGGCGGGCAATATCGTCTACGGTATCAACTCGCAACTCCATTACAGGGGGTCGCGTGACCTGGCCTTCCTGCCGCTGGCCCATGCCTTCGGCTGCGCATTCGATATGCTCACCCCGCTGGCAGTGGGATCACACATCACGCTGCTGGGCCGCATCCCCTCGCCCAAGATTCTGGTCAAGGCCATGGCCGAGATTAAGCCCAATCTGGTACTGACCGTTCCCCTGGTGCTGGAGAAAATCTACAGCAAGATGATTGTGCCCATGATCAGCAAGGGCGCTTTGCGCTGGGCGCTGGCAGTCCCCTATCTGGACCGCCGCATCTATGACAAGATACGCAACAAACTCATTGAGGCCTTCGGTGGTGA
>JAEEGL011014291.1_pt1 | contig 13605 bp, 10 predicted proteins | sample 9134231 | NCBI WGS metagenome assembly JAEEGL01 (sample SAMN16246548, study PRJNA631951) | gut metagenome | biome: gut microbiome; feature: rumen; material: fiber-attached | host: Bos | place: Iran: Karaj | collected 2018-10
ATATAAAATAATGAAAGAGAGTAAATCTTATGATTTAATTTATCATAATTATGTTGATAAAAAAAATCAAATAAGTAAATTAATTTATGGAATGAAAGGAAAAATTGAAAAAAATAATGAATTTAATGATGAATTAAACCTTTTAATTGTTTTAGATAAAAAAATTCATAATATTAAAGATACTAATGATATTAATAAAGAAAATGAAATATTATCAAATATTGATGAAGAATTAAAAAAAATTTCTTATAAAATAATTGAAAAATTATTAGAAGGAAATAACACAAATCTTTTTCAAATATTAAATAAAATGAAAAATGAATTAGAAAACGAACCAAATAATTATGATATCAATGAACTAATAGATATATTATAGATATTAAAATAATTTTTTTTGAAAATATAATTTTATTTAAATGATATAAATATTCAAATTAAAATAAAAAAAATAAAAACAAATTTTTTATAAATAATAAAATTATTTTAAACCAATATAAAATCTATAAAACTTAACTCTAAATAAAACTCAAAAAAAATTAAACTACAAAAAAAAAAATTATATAACATTCCAAAAACAAGTCAACACAACCAAATCATCATTTTTCTCATAATTACACTTATTATAAACTCCTTTTCTATTCTCTTTAACTAAAATTTTCAAAACCTTAAAATCAAACATTCTATTCGCATTTCCACTTTCCCAAATTTTAATATTATTCCCATTAGCAATAATAAATTTATACTTAAACAAAAGATATTTTTTATCTAAAATAACACTCCAATTACAATTACCATTATTAACTAAATTTAAAGCATTTTTTGCATTCCATTTCCCAAAATGACTTCCAGTAATTTTAACAACATCATTACCATTTGTACAATAATTAATTTTTATTTTAACATCAAAATCAATTTTACTATCATCATCATCACTTTTATCATTACATTCATTTGAATATTCAAAAGCACCAATTGAAGGATTATTAATATTTCTTTTACACATATTAATATCATTTTCAATTAAAATTGAACATTTACTTCCAGAATGATATAATTTAAAATAATCATCTGAATATTTACTTGGTCTTAAACAATTAATATTTAAATTCTTATCATAATAATTACATTTACCATCAAAATTATTAAAAATATAATTTAAATCCATATTTTTAATTGCCTTTGAACCACTTTCAGTATCACTATATTGATATGGAACATTATCAACATTATAATATAAATTATTCCCAATTTTCCAACTTGATTTAGGAATAAAATCAGCAATCCAATTTTCAATATAAATAAAATTATTTCTTAATTCACAATTTAAAGGATTATTATCAGGTTTTTTAAACCATAAAGTTGTAGTAGAAATTAACCACATTGTATTATGTAATATTTTAATATTATTATATCCACCATTTCCAATTTGGAAAAAATAAATTGCCATACGAGTACCAATAATAATATTATTTTTAATAATAACATTATCAATATTATATTCATTACCACTTTCACTAGATAATCCAATTCCACAAGCAGAACCCCATTTTGTATCATAATCACTTGAATTAACTTTTAAAATATTACTATCAATAACAATATTTTTAGAAGCATCTAAGTAAATATTCATAGAAAAACCATTTGTAATTTCATTACCAATTGCGTAACATGAATCACATTTTAAAAAATCAAGACCTTCACCATATGAATTGTATATTTTATTATATTTAAATATTATATTTTTTGAAAAGTTATTATTGTAATTTTTACCCCATGATGCAACACATTGTTTCCATCCGAATTCTAATTTTTTTCCTGTTAATTTGTTTTCTAAAACACAATCATATATTTCATTGTAAGATATTTCATTATTTTCTCCTGAAATTACTATTCCGTGTTGTTGAATATTATGAATTTTTAAATTTGATATTTTTATATTTGATACATCCATTCCTTTTATTCCACATAAGGAATCTTTTAATTCGAAATTTCCTTCTATTTTAATATGTGATATGTGATTTAATTCAAATATACAATTTTTGGAATTTCCTATAAAAGTTATTTTTGAATTTTTATTTGATTTTATTATTATTGGATTTGAGTCTATACCACTTTTTAATTTATAAGGAATTTTTGTGTATGTTCCTGATAAAAGTTCGATTGTGTCTCCTGGGGATGATTCAGATATTGCTTTTTCTAAATCTGAAGTTACTATTATTTTTGATGTTGATATTGATATTGATATTGTTAATGTTATTATAATAAGGAATGTTTTCATATTGTTTTTTTTTATTTATTTTTTTTTTGTTTGGATTTTATGTTAATTTTTGTAAAATATAATATTATATTTTTATTTGTTTGTGTTGTTTTGTTTTTTTAATTTTTTTTTATATTTTGAAATAATTTATAATTAGGATTTAATTTGTCTTTTTTTTTATGAATTTAGATATGAATTTTTTTGAGATTGGGTTGGAAAATATTTTTTCTTAATAAATTATTTTATTTTTTCTGATAAAATTTGATTAATATTTTAATATAATCTTAAAATAAATATATTTAAATTATTTTTTCTTAATAATTTTATTTTTAAATCAAGATTTATATTAATAAATAATAATATAAAAAAATCTAATCAAATAATCTTATTTCCGCATTTACAAGTCTCATTAATTTCAAATCCTCAAATAATATTTCTTCCTTATTTCTAATATTATTAAAAGCTTCATATAATTTATTAATTTCCTCTTTCCCAACTTTTTTATAAGTAATTTGTCTCTCATCAAATTCATTATAAATTTCATTTGATTGTAAATTAGTTCTTAAAGGAGGTTTTGCTAAATAATCAAATAAAATAATTTGATCTTTATTAAATAAAGAATAAGTAAGTAAATCAACAGTTTGCATATTTTTAATATATGTATATACATCAAAATAATAATGAATTTTATCTTCAGCTGATTTTATAAATTCATATTCTAATTTATTATTTTTAAAACATTTGCATAATTTTTTATATAATGATTTCATAATCCCAATATCACCTAATTTAATATCTTTTAATTTATCATTTTCTTTTTTTATTTCTTGCAAAGTTGAATTTTGATATGAAAGTCTATTTGAATTTTTACTTTGTGATAATCTTTCATCATCATTTTTTTCTAATGAATCATTTTGATTTTTATTTCTATCTTCAGTAATTGAACTTATACTTTCTATAGAAAAACTTTCTTTTTTATATTTTTGTTCTTTATTTAATAATTCAAAATTATCTCTTTCTTTTAAAGTAACTTCAATATTTTTTGAATGTAAATTATTTTCATTAGCATTTGATTTTAAATCATCATAATTTAAATAATTATTTGAATTATTTTCAAGATGAAAAATATTTAAATTTCCACTTCTTTTAATACTTTTATTATCTAAAAGTGTCATAACACTTTTTCTAGGTGATCTAATTTTTCCACTTGTTCCTTTTTCAATAGTTAATTCAGGTCTTTTTATAATTTCCATAACATTAGAATATATTTTATTTTTTTTATATAAAGAAACAAAATAATCAATATCAAAATGTTTACTTCCTTTATATTTTAACATAGTATGAATTAATTTATTATCAATTGCTTGTCTTTCAATAATATTAACAAGAAATAAAGTAATAATTAAAATTTCTTCTAAAATTCCACTTAAATCAGCAATAAAAGAAGGTAATTTTTCATAAGTTCTTGATAATTGAATTACTTTTGGACTTGCTTTAATTAATAATTGTCCTATTAAATTATCTCCTTGTTTATCAGTAATTTTATGAAAAGAATCAAAATGAGAATCTAAAGTTGCACCATAACTCATTTTTGGATTATTAAAAATAATATTTTCATCATTTGAAAATTCAATTTTTGAAATTAAAGCCTCAGTTGTTTTTTGAAATTCAAAATCCATAGCTTTAAATAAATAATTTAAATAAATTGGAAGTGTATTTTTTCTACTTTCATAATCAATTGCATTATCTAAGAAAAAAAAAGCCATTTCTAATGGATTATTAATAATAAAATTTTTAGTTTCTTCTTTATTTTCAAGTGCATAATTAGTTAATTCAATATTTAATTCAATAAATTGATAAAAATAATCCATAAAAGTTCCAGAAAGTGTAAAATTAATATTACTTAATTCTGGACATAACATATCACCTAAACCAACAATGTCAAATGATTCATTTACTATATTAAAAAAGTCTTTTTTTTCACATAAACGATATGGAATATTTGTGTATACTAATTGTTCATCATCTGTCCATGAACAAAGAGAAAGATTATATTTAAAATATTTTAAATTTACTGCACTTTCGCCGTCACTTTGATATTGGAGACCAAAACCAAAATTAAATTCTAATTGTGTTAAATTTACTTTTGGGTTTGATTGAATTATTTTATTTGAATATATTAAATCTACATTTTTTCTTGATATGAAATAATAGGATACATATAATGTATATGCTAAGGCGAATGTTGTAAATATTATTGTGGAAAATCCTCCTATTAATGATTTGTATTCTATATCATCATTTATTCTAAATGATATAAATGTTCCGAAACAGTCACATTCTTTTATTATTTTTTTTATTGTTTTACAACATTTTTTCCCCATTTTTTTTATTTGAAAATTTTTAATGACTGTTTTTTATGTCTTTTATTTATTTTGAAAATAAAAATATTATTATCAATTTTAAAATTATAATAATTTAAAAATATTTTTATATTATTTTATATTTTATTATTAATTATTTTTTTGAAAAGAAAGATAAAGGAAAAAATATTTTTTTAAAATATTTCTTAATTGATTATTATATTTGGAATCCAATTAATGATTATTCAAAAATAATAACTAATGATAATTAGAATTTTATATCAAAAATACTTCATAATGTTATATTGTACTTATATATTTATATTTTTATTATAAAATATATGAATTTAATAAATGATAATGAAAGCTCTCTTTAATAATTTAAATATAAAATAAAATATTATGAAAAAAAAGACAATAATAATCAATTGAATAAATTGAATTTTTATTATGTGAAATGAATATCAATTATTAAATATTTTTGATAAAATGTTAAATTAAATTAATTTTTTTCTTTTAATAATAAAATTTGAATCTTAGAAAAATCAAAAAAAAATATTTATAATTTTATGTGACATAATAAAATATATTAATAAATTTCCTTATATAAAAATAATAAATATCAATATTCCTCAAATCAAAAAGTATATACAAAATAATAAAAAATCAAATTTAAAAACTTATTTTATCAATTGTTCATTTATATTATTACTATTATTATTATTAAAATTATTATTATTATTAATAATTTTTGATTTTGGTGGATTCATTCCATTATATATAATAAATCCAACAATCATAGAAGCACCAATTATATCACTAAAGAAAATTTTTTCATGAAAAATAAAAGAACCAAAAAAAAATACAATAACAAGATTTAAATAAGAAACAGGCATTAATTTAGAAACTTCAATATATTTAAAAGAAAGAGAAGTCAAATAATTTGCAAGATAAAAAAGAATTCCATTACTCATACAATAAAAACAATATATTAAATTAGATAATCCAAAATTTAAATTAAAAAAACAAGCAATAAAACTTAAAACAAGAGGAAAAATTCCAAAATATAAAGTTTGAACTTCAGGAGAAATTTTTTCAATACACATTTTTTTTTGAGCAACAGTCCCAAAAGCAATAAGAGTAACATTAATAATTAAACAAATAATTCCAATAAAAATATTATTATCTTTATCACTATTTTTAATATTATTATCATTTTCATTAATATTAAGATTTGGTTTTCTTTCATTTAAAATAATAATACAAGAACCAACAAAACAAATAATCATTCCATAAAAATATCTTAAATAAAATTTATCACCTAATATTAATATTGAAATAATTATTGTTAATAAAGGACAAATTCCTGCTATAATTTGACAAGTAGATAATCTTAAAAGTGATAATGCAATCATCCAAACTGAAATTGCGAAATAAATTCCTATATTTCTTATATAAAACCAATATTTATATTTAACTTCATTTATTGATATTATTTTTAAATTTCTATTTTTACATACAAAATAACCTATTGTTACTACACATACATTTCTCCAAAAAACAAAAGTATTTATATTATAAATTGATGGATATAATATGTGATATGATTTTAATTGAATTCCTTGTAGTGCCCATATAAATTGAGTTATTATACAGAGTAAATATGCATATTGTTCATTTTTTCTTTTTATTTGACGCATTTCATCATTTAATTGATCACTTTTTAAACTTAAAATATCTGAATTCTCTTCTATTTTATTATCTGAATTTTGAGGCATTTTAAAAAAGAAAAAATAAAAAATAAATGTTTATATATATAATATTAAAAAGATTTATTTTTTTTTATCATTAATTTTATAAATATTATAAAATAAAAATTTTTTTAATTATTATATTATTATTAATTCTTATTTAATCTCATATATAAATTATATTTTTATATATTGTAAAATCACTTAAAAAATAAAACAAAAAAATTAAAAACCTGAAAAAAAAAACCAAAAAAAAAAAAATCTTTTTTTCAAAACTTCCATATTTTAATAGTAGTATCTCCAGAATAAGTAGCAATAGTACCATCTTTTAATTCAGTTAATCCAAAAATTTCATCATCATGAGCATACTTAACAGTTCTAATATAATCATAATTATCAATTCTAAAAATTCTAATATCTCCATTTAATCCTCCAGTAAGAAAAACTTGTTTATTTTCAACAACACAAATTCCACAACATTTACTTTGATTATTAATATCTTTAATAATTTTTTTTTCTGATATTGAAATAACTTTCATAATATAATCAAATCCACCTCCAACAATAATTATATCATTTTTTAATCTACAAAGTGCATTACTTTCACAACATTCTGCTTCTTTAATATAATTTATACATTCATAATTATTATTATTAAAAAATTTTGTTCCATCCCATTCAGAACTTAAAATTAAAATATTTTTATCTTCTAATAATAAAATTGATGTTATTATTCCTGAATGATTTAAAATTGAAACATTTTGATAATTATTATTATTATTTTTATTTTCTTCCCAAATTTTTATTGTCTTATCTGCTGAACATGAAATTAAATTATTATTTGAACAATATATTACTTTGTATATATCATCATTATGTGCATTTTTTATTGTTGTTTCATTTTCAAATTTGTTATTTTTTTTAATCCATGTTCTTATACTTTTATCTTTTGATGATGTTACAAAATTATTTTCGTCTTTTATACTTACATAAAATATATTTTTGTCATTTGGAATTGTTTGAATTAAATTAAATTTTGGATTCCAAATTTTAATTTTTTTATCATCTGAAACTGAAACTGAATTTCCAGATGGAAAATTACTTATTACTTTAATTGTATTTTCATGTGCTTGTATTGATTTAATTAAAGATAAATTTGAGTTTTTTAATTGAATTTTTTTCTTTGATTCTATATAATGAAATTCTTCTAGTAAGATATTTATTCTTTCTTTTATTTGAGTTATTGTTTCTTCATATGAAAATAATTCTTTTTGTTGTTTTTTTATTTCTTCTTTTTGATTTTCAATTTCATCTTTTCTTATATTATCTTTTTTTTCGAATGTTTTTATTTTCTTTTTTAATTTTTTATTTTCTTCTTTTAAATTTTCCATTTGATTTATTATTAAATCAATTACTTCTTCTGATAATTTTGATTTAGGATTTAATATTAATTCAATATTTGAATATTCACCTAAATTTGATAAGAATGTAAGTTTTAAATTTTTGAAATTTTCTTCAATTTTTATTTTTTTTTGGTCTATTAAATTAATAAAAAATGTAATAATATCATTTATTGATATTCTAGATGATAATAATTTATATGAATGTAATTCTTCTAAATTAAAATTTTTATTATATATTTCATAAGTATTAATCTTATTCACATTTATTATGATAGAATCATTATCTGAATTAAAAATTAATTTATATTGATTAAAAATTTTTTCTATTTTATTTGTTTTTAAATTACTTTTTGACATTCTTATTTTATTTTTATATTATAATAAAATTATAATTTGAAAATATTAAAAAAAAATTTAGTTAAAAATAAATTATAAAATTTAAAAAAATCTATTTATAAAAAATGATTTCATTGTATAATCCTGTAATTTTAGAAAAAACAATATTATACTGTAATGAAGAATGGAAAATAAATTTTATTGCAGAAGAAAATTCTATAACAATTCATTTAGAAAAATTTAATAATGAAATTTATGAATCAAATTTTAAATTAGAATTTTTGAAAAAATTTAAATTTTTTTCCTTAACAAACTCAATGAAAACAATAATAGAATTAATAAATATTTTAATAAAACAAAACCAATTTTCAATAAAAGAAATAGAAAAAGAAAACAAATGTATATTATCATTAATTCCATATTCAGAAAAAATAAATGAATTAGATTTAATTATAAACAAACAAATAAAAAAGAATAACAATAAAAAAATAAATAAAATAAAAAATTTAAAATTCGATTCATTAAATTTAATAAATTTAAATACTATAATAAAAGCACATAATACAGGAGTAAGTTGTTTAGCAATTTTTCCTTCAGGAAAATTAATATCAACTTCTTGGGATTGTTCAATTAAAATATGGAATAATGATTTTACATTATTACAAAAAATAAAAAATGCACATGATGATGGAATTTTTTATGTTGATATTAAAGACGAAAATAATTTTGTTACATGTTCAACTGATTGTAATATTACAACTTGGATTAAAAAAAATAATAAATTTAGATTAAATGAAATTATATTAAATTCTCATAATTCTAGAATTAATAAAGTTATTTATTCTTTAAATGGTTTATTTATTTCTTGTTCTGCTGATAAAAAAATTAAAATTTGGGAAAAGAAAAAAAGTAATTATCAATGTATGTCAATTTTAACTCATAATGATTCAGTTGAATCTATTTTATTATTAGAAAATATTAATTTATTAGTTTCTTCTGGATTAGATGGAACAAAATTATGGAATTTTAATAATTTTAATTGTATTAAATATTTTCCTGATGTTAAATGTCTTAAAAATAATACTTTAGATATAATTGATAATGAAAAAATTATAGTAGGAGGAACTTATGATCATTTAATGAAAGTAATTTCTCTTTCTGAAAAAAAAATTATTCAAGTTATTGATAATCAATTTGATTGTTTTGGAATTTTAGTATTAAATGATAAAGAAATTATTTTAACTATTGGAAGAAGTGATGATATTAGAATTTATAGAAAAGATAATTTTGAATGTATAAAAATGATTTTAAGTATTCATGATAATGATGTAAATGATATTATTAAATTAAAAGATAATGTTATTGCATCTTGTTCATGTGATAAAACAATTAAAATATGGAGTTTTAATTAATAATTCACTTTGTATAAAAAAAAATATAGGTAATTTCTAATTTTTATTATAGTTTTTATTATCAAAATATCTTATTATTTATTAGTTTATTAGTTTATTATTATAAAAAACAAAATAAAAAAAAATTAATACTATCAAAAAAAAAAAAATAAAAAAAAATTAAACTTTAAAAAAAAAACAAATAAAAAAAAACAAATTAAAAAAAAATGAGCATAAACTTAACATTAACAAGTTCAGATAACCAAAAAATTCAAATAGACTCAAAAAGTGCAGAAAGATCTCATTTACTAAAAGGTTTAATAGCAGACTATAATCAAAAAGATGACATTCCTTTACCAGACATAAAATATGACATATTAAAAAAAGTAGTAGAATATCTTGCACATTACAAAGATAAAGAACCACAACAAATTCCAAAGCCACTTCCATCACAAGATTTAAAAGAAGTGACTGATGAATGGGATGTTAATTTTATTAATGGAATGGAATTAGATTCTGTTTTTGATTTAATTAATGCTGCTAATTATATGGATATTTCTTCTCTTTTAGATTTGGCTTGTGCGAAAATTGCTAGTTTAATGAAAGGGAAAAGTGCTGCTGAGATTAGAGCTATGTTTAATATTGAATGTGATTTAACTGAAGATGAGTTGAAGGAATATGAAGAATATCAAATTTAAATTTTTAGAGATTTTATTTATTTTGCTTTTTTGAAAGTTTTTTTTTTTGGTTTTTTTTTTATTTTTTTAAAAATATGTTTTATTTTTTTTTTTTAATTTTTTAGAGAAATTTTTTATATTTTTATTTTTTTTTATTTTTTTTTTATTTGTTTTTGTTTTGTTTTTTTTAATAAGTGTGATGAATTTTTTTATGAGATAATATTGAAAATAAATATATTTTTGTTTTTTTTAAATTTTAAATTATTTTTTAAAATTATATTCAAAAAATCCTTTTAATAAAACAAATAAATATCAAAAAAAAAAATAAATAAATAATCTTAAGCAGTAATTTCTTCTTTTTTTTCTTCTTCTTGATTATTATTTTCTTCTAAAGCTTCATTTTCTAATTTATTCATAATAGGATTTTTATCATCATCATCATTAATATTAATATTACTTTCCATTTTAACATTTCCTTCAGTAAATGACATAGGACTTCTACTTCTAATTTCACTTTCTTTATTTTTTATTCGAAATTTATCAAATTGATCTGAATATTTATTTCTTTCTTTATAAAGTTTTTTCCTATATAAATTATCACTAATTTCTCTATCATGAACAGCTTTAATATACTTTTTATCTTCATTTAAATAATTTTGATTTAAATTTGAAATTAATTCATAATTTGTTTTATAACCATTAATTAAATTTCTTTGTCTATTAACTTCTTCTAAATTTTTCTTATATCTTAATTTTAAATCAATCCATTTAATTCTATCTTTTTTTTGTTGATCAAATAAATCTTGATTTTGTCTATTATTTACTTTCTTTTCCATTCCATCTTCCATTGTTCTAAATATTCTTTCTTCAACAACACTTCTTCCTTGTTTTAAAAATTGTCTTTGTAAACTTAATTCATGTATTTTTTTTAAGAATTTTTCATCATCTTTTCTTAATTTTTCTCTTTTAAGTTCTAATTTATTTTTAACTTCAAAAACATTTTGTTCATGAATTTGTCTCTTTAATTCTTCTTGTGATTTAATTTCATCTAATTTTAATTGTTTTTTAATTTCTCTTTCATTTCTCATTTTATCTCTATGAGTCATAATAAAATTTGCTCTTTCAATCATTTCATCAGTTCTTTCATTCATTTTTAATTTATTTTCTTCTCTTTTTGATTTTATTTCATCTTCATGCATTTTTTTTTGAATATCTAATCTTTCTTTTAATTCAATTATTGACATTTCTTCTAATAAACCATATCCTGGAGTTTCACTTGGATCATATCCTGAAATTCTTTTAATTGGTAATTTTTCTAATTCTCTTATTTGTCTTATTAATTCATCTCTTCTATCTCTTAATTTTTTTTCTTCTTCTTTTGATATTAAATTTAATATATTAAATTCATTTTTGTAATTTTTATAATTTTCTTTATTTTCTTTTTCTCTTTTTTCTTTATTTTTATAAATATTATCATGTTCATTTTCAATTTGTAATACTAATTCTCTTTTTTTTGCTATTTCTTTTTTTTTCTTTTCGTCTCTTTTTTTTAAATTTAATTCTTCTTGTTTTTTATGTTCTAAAACATGAACTCTATTTTTTAACATTCTAGTAACTCTATAACTTACTGCAGCTTCTCTTACCATTCCTAATTCTAATTTTCTTTTTTCAACTTTTTGCATATTTAAAATATTATCTCTTTCTCTATTTTCACTTAAATATCTTTCATATTCACTACTATCTGTTTTTTCCATTAATTTTCTTTTTAATTCATTTTCTTCATTTTTTTTATTTCTATTTATATTAAATTCTTCTCTAAATAATCCTGCTTCATTATATTTTACATCACCTTTATGTTTTGAATAATCAATATCAGGATTAACATATTTATTATTAAATTGTAAAGTACTTTCAAATTTTTTTTCTACTTCTTCTTTTATTTTATTTAAATTTGTAGGTCTTTTTTCAGATGCAAATTCAAATGGTTTTATATTATATTTTTCTTTAATTTCTTTTCTTATTTTTTCTAATCTTTCAATTCTATTTTCTTCAATATTTGATAAACAAGTTTTATTATAATTTAATTTAGGAAGTTTTTCAAATGTAGTTTGAATTTCTTCTGGTTGTTTTAATTTTCTTGGTTTATTTTCACTTAAATTAAATGGTTTTATTATTAAAGGTTGTTTTTTATTTTGATTTTTAAGTTCTAAACGCATTGTTCTTTTTTTATCACGTAATATTTGAGATAAAGTTTTTCCTTCTCTTCTTTCTGTTTCTTTTATTTCTTCATATTCATTTTCTTCTTCATTTTCAAAATTATCTTCTTCTTCTTTTTCTTCTTCTTCTTCTTTTTTTTCTTCTTCTTCTTTTTTTTCTTCTTTTTTTTCTTCTTCTTTTTTTCCTGTTACTTTAATATCTTTATCCTTCTCTTTTTCTTTTTCTAATTCATTTAAACTATTTCTACTTTTTTCATATAAAAAATCTAATAAATCTTCAACATCATTTGCAGTTTTTAAAAGATTATTAATTAATTTTTCATTAACAAAAGTAGGATCATAAATTGTATCCCATGTTTTTTTTAAAGTTGTTTTTAAAGTATCTTCATCAAATAAAAAATCAAATAATTCATTCATTTTTAAATAATCTTGTGACTAAAAAATACAATTTGAAAAAATTAAAATATAAATTTACTAAAGCTAAAGATTTAAAATCATCTAAACTTAATTCATCCATTCTAAACACTGCCATGTAAATAAAAATACTATATAATATTTCATCTACAATATTTGTTGATGATGGTTTTGTTTTAAATAATGCTTTTGTTGTTGCTTTTAAAAAATCTCTTTTTTCTAGAAATCCATAAAATATTTGTTGAATAAACATTCTTTCATTTTTATCTTTTGTTAACTATTCATTTATTTAATTTTAATTTATTTTACCTTTCTCATAAATTTTGATATAAAAGAATCTGGACCTTCTATTACTGGGTTGAATTTTTTTATTGCTTTTATACAAGATTCAATTAAATCATCTAAATGCATTTTTTTATTTTAATATATTTATTATTTTATAACTACTTAAAATTTAAAAATAATTTTTAATTTTTAAATATATAATATTATAAATAATGTAAATTATCTTTTATATAAAAAACATAAAAAACCTCAAATGATTTATATTAATTAAAGGTTTTTTTTATTGTGATTAGACTTTATTTTAATATTAAATATGTGATTTATTTATGAAAAAAAAATATTTCAAAAAAAGAAAATTTGAAAATCATTTAAATTATTTATTTATAAATTATTATATAATCTTATATCTATTTTATATCCAAAAAAATATTCAAAACTAATACGATTTATAATCATTTTATATTTTTTATACATAAATATATATATATTTTTTATTAATTATTTGTATGTAA
>JAEEGL013946537.1_pt1 | contig 13605 bp, 14 predicted proteins | sample 9134231 | NCBI WGS metagenome assembly JAEEGL01 (sample SAMN16246548, study PRJNA631951) | gut metagenome | biome: gut microbiome; feature: rumen; material: fiber-attached | host: Bos | place: Iran: Karaj | collected 2018-10
AGTATTAAAAGAAAAAGCTATCAATGAAGGTAAACCTGCTGAAATAGCTGATAAGATTGTTATGGGTGGTATTTCTAAATTCTTTAAAGAAAACTGTATAGTTGAACAAGAATATGTTAAAGATCCATCTAAGACAGTTGGAGTATATCTTTCATCAAATAACTCTTCACTAGTAACTATGGTTAGATACGAAGTTGGAGAAGGTATTGAAAAGAGAGAAGAAAACTTCGCTGAAGAAGTTATGGCTCAAATGAAGTAATGATGTAAAATCATTACTTTTTTCTTGTAATAATTTATTTTATGATATAATTATATATAGAAATGAGGAATGAATATGATAGATGAAATACTTTTAGAAGTCGAAGAAAAAATGTCTAAGTCTATAGAAAGTTTAAAAGATAGACTTACTAATATAAGAGCAGGTAGAGCTAATCCATCAATGCTTGATACTGTTAAAGTTAATTATTATGGAACTGATACTCCACTTAATCAAATAGCAAATGTATCTGTACCAGAAGCAAGAAGATTGCAAGTTAAACCATATGATAAAAGTGCTTTAGCAGATATTGAAAAAGCTATATATGAAGCTAATCTTGGATTAACTCCTAATAACACTGGAGAAGTTATTTTTATAGCTATTCCAGAACTTACAGAAGATAGAAGAAAAGAATTGGTTAAACAAGCTAAAGCTATGGGTGAAGAAGCTAAAATTGCTTTAAGAAATATTAGACAAGATGCTAATAATGATATTAAAAAATTAGAACTTAATGAAGATGAAGAAAAATATGGTCAAAATGAAGTTCAAGAATTAATTAACAAATATAATAAATTAGTTGAAGAAACTATAGATGAAAAAGAAAAAGAATTAATGACTATATAGCAAATAAAATGTATACTTTTTGTATACATTTTTTTGTATATACATATATGGTTTACATATATGTTAACATTAAAGTAGTTAATAATATATGGAGGTATATATGAACGAAGAGAATAAAGAAATAAAAAAAAGTTCAAATGTTGGATGGGGAATACTTGGATTTTTCTTTCCACTTATTGGTTTAATACTATTCCTAGTGTGGTTAAAAAGTAAAAAAGGTGCTTCTAAAGCAGCAGGTATAGGAACATTAATAGGATTAATAGTATCTATAATACTTGGTTTTCTATTTGTATATGGACCACTAAATCTATTATTTAAATTTGGTAGAGGAGACGATATTGTAGAAAAATATGATCCTAATGCTATTTCAAATATAGAGTTTAAAAAAGAATTTAGTGTAAATACTAAATTAAACAGTGATAATCCGCTTACAGGAAGTGGTGAAGTTGAAGTAAACTTTGTTACTATTTCTTTAAATAATGGTAGATTATCTATTAAAGAGAGTTATGGTTCCAAAAAACTATTAAAAGAATATTATAATGTAAAAGAAGTATATTATAAAGATGGAGAATATCCGTATATAATAGTAGTTACTAATAGTAATGAATATTATATAAAAGTTTTAAATGAATTAGGCGATGATGGTTATGCTAAAATTATACTTGATACTGTAGAATTAAACGGTAAATATAAGTATTTTAGTAATCTAAAAGTATTTGATAAAGATAATAAAATCATTTATATTCCTGTAGGAAACATTGTTGATGGAGAAGATATATTAGTAGATAGATATGATTTAAATACAGGAGAAGTCTTACCATTACCTTCTTCAAATGTTAAATATAATGAAGGTGATTATAGTTATTATGTTAATACTAATGCATATATTTTACCTACAAGAGAATATAAATTTAATAATCAAACTGGAAAATTAAAACTATATGCATTTGATAAATATGATAGTCTAAAACTATTTATAGATGATAATTATTATGCATATACATATTCTTATGGTTATTATACTGAAACAGAACTAGTAGTTGAGAAAATAAATAATAGTAAAGTTAAGAAAATGTATGATAATAAAGAATCTAATACAATTAAATTAGAATTCGAAGATGGTAAAACATATAGTCTAAATTATAATAACATTGAATATTAATTATAAATGTCAACTAAAAAGGTTGACATTTGTTTTTATTTATTATATTATATATACAGTTAAAAAAGGAGGACATTATGGCTGTTAAAATTAGATTAAAGAGAATGGGTGCTAAAAAAAGACCATTCTATAGATTAGTAGCTGCTGATTCTAGAAGCCCTAGAGATGGTAAATTTATTGAAACTTTAGGAACTTATAATCCACTTGATGGAGATATTAACATTAAAGAAGAAGAAACTATGAAATGGTTAAGAACAGGAGCTATTCCTACAGATACTGCTAGAAACATTTTATCTAAAGCAGGTATCATGGAAAAATTCCATTTAGAAAAGAATAGCAAAAAAGAAGATAAAAAATCATCTAAAAAAGAGAGTAAATAATTATGAGTTTAGTAGAATTAACAGAAATGATTATTAAATCTTTGGTTAGTGATCCAGATTCTGTATCTGTTAAAGAATTTGATGAAGAAGATGGTCTTTTAATCGAAGTAGTAGTTAGTGAAGACGAAGCTGGAGCTATAATTGGTAAATCTGGTAAGATTGCTAATTCTATTAGAACTATAGTTCAAGCAAGTTCTAATCTAAAAGATAGAAAGAAAGTTAAAATAAACATTACAACATTGTAATGTTTTTTTATGCCTTAAAATTGGACAAAATAGGGGTTTTATGTTATTATATACGGCATTACAAAAAGGGGAGAATAATATGGTAAAAAGTATATCTAAAAGATCATATGATTTTATTACATTTATTCCGTTTGGATTTGCTATTAGTGCATTCTTATTATATTTAAGATATGCATTACCAGTTAAATTACATGAAAAAATAGCAGTTACAGGTGTTATACTTGGGTATGCTAATAGATTTAGAAATATAGCTATATTTTCTTGTTTAATAGGTATAGTTACTTTAATAATAACATCTATATTATATTATTCTACAGGTAATGTAAGTACTTATGAACCAAGAACAATAGATATTAAATTAATGCTTATTAAAGCTAAATCTAATGTATCTAAAGCTGTTAACTTAATAACTATTTTATTATGTATTATATTAATATTATTATTAGGTATTCAAATTAATAAACAAAGTAATATTAATAAACAAAACATGAATATAAAAACAGTAGAACTATTCGATTAGTTCTACTGCTTTTTTATAACTTTCAATTTCTAAATAATAATTATCTTCTTTTAATTCATCTTTATTTAATAATCTTTTTAAATAATCTTGCATAAAATATGGATTTCTTATTAGTAGAGGACCTATTAAATATGTACCTATAAAGTTATTATAAATAACTCCATATTTATTATCTCCTTTATATAAGAAATTCTTTTCTTTTGATATTATATGACCTCTATGGTTTTCAAAACCAACAATATTCTTATTACTAATAGTACACATATAGTTAATATCATTAACTATTCTTTTTTCATTATATTCAGTATAGTAATTAAGAATATCTAGAGCTTCTATTTTATTATCATCTATTTGAATATATTTACCAAATAACTCTACTGAATTACCAGTAGAAAGTAAGAATTTATTATTATTTATATATCTTTTAATATCATTTTTATATTCTTTTAAATAATCTAAAGCTATAAGTAGGTTATTATCTGTACCAGATCCTATATAAACTAAATCATATTTATTAAAGTTAATAGGGTCTCCTAGAGATATATAATCTATATTAATATCTATTCCTTGATGAGTTAATCTTTCTTTTAATGCTTTAATATTACCATCATCACCATAAAGGTTTAGTAAATCATAATATATATAACCAATATTCATTATTTACCTCCTTTAGTTTCTTTTATAAATGGCTCTACATAATCAAAGTTTAATATTCCATAAACAGTTCCACTTGTTTGGTTTTCTATTATTTCTTTCATACCATTAGTATTTTCCATTATTATAATATCTTTTTCATTAAATCCTGCATATTTAATTCTAACAGCAATATCATATCTATAAGGACCTGCACATATTATTTTATCTACATTATTATCATTTAATATTTCAAAATTAATATCCCAAAGCCAAGATAAATCAAAATGATTATATCTTCTAGATATTTCTCTAAGTCCTATAACTAAAGTTTTCTTTTCTAGATCCTTTAATACATGTAATAGATTTAAGTTATATGTTGCATTGTTTTCTGCTTTACAATTAAGTACTATATATTTTCTATTTTTAACAGTATATTCATTATATAGTTTTTTTAATGTTTTATCTGCATTTAATGCTTTAACTATATTTTCATCATTTAAACCAATTACTTTAGCTACTGTATATGTACTAACAACATTATATAAATTGAATAGAGTATCATTATCTACACTAATTTTAATGTCATTATTAATAGTAATAACATTATCTTTAATACTATCTATTTCATAGTTTATTCTACCTCTATCGAAATCACAATTAGGACATTCAAAATCTCCAACTGAAGAGTAATGATAATAATCATAAACTAGTTTAGTATGACATCTAGGACAGTAAGCAGTATTCTTAATATCATTTAATTCTTTAAAACTATATTGATTCTTATCTATACCATAATAAACTATTTTTCCATCATAATTATCTTCAAATCTCTTTAAAAGAGGATCATCAGCATTAAGTACTAAAGTATCTGTATTTAATCCTTTAACTATTTCATCAAATACTTCTTCATAGTTACCTTGTCTTGGAGGTTGATCTCTAGTTATATTATTAATAGCTATAATATTAGCTTTAATATATTTAGTTACAAATTTTAAATATCTTTCATCGACTTCTAAAACTAAGGCATCTGCTTTAACAGTTTTACCTTTAGTAACTCTTATTATTGCAGTAGTAATTCCATCAAGTAAATTAGAACCATATACATTATGTCCTACAGTCATATTATTCTTTTTTAGAATGTCTGCTATATATTTAGTAGTAGATCCTTTACCAGATGAACCTGTGACCATTATAACTAATTTTGGATATCTTAATTTCTTTAAATAATTTGGAAATATTTTTAAAACTATTCTTCCTGGAAAAGAGGAAGCATTAAATTTAAATATATTTTCTACAAAAATAATTGTTTTACCAAGGATAGTTCCTATCATTTATATCACCTAGAAAAATTATACCATATTTTAAGTTGTTTTTTAATTATTTTTATAGTAAAATATTTGAAGAAAAGAGAGTGAAATATATGGGAAGAGCTTATGAAGTTAGAAAAGCAGCTATTCAAAAAAATGGAGCTGCTAAAGCTAAAATTTATTCAAACTTTGCAAAAGAAATATATATAGCTGCTAAAAATGGTGGAACATCTATTGAAGCTAATGATAAATTAAAACAATTAGTTGAAAAAGCTAAAAGAAGTCAAGTTCCAAGTGATATTATAAATAGAGCTATTGATAAGGTTAATTCAGGTGTAGATGAAAACTATCAAAGTTTAAGATATGAAGGTTTTGGACCTGGTGCATCTAACTTAATAGTAGACTGTTTAACAGATAATGTTAATAGAACTGTTGGAATGGTTAGACCTGCTTTTACTAAATGTAATGGTAAATTAGGTGTTGAAAACTCAGTATCACATTTCTATGAGAATTTAGCTATATTTGCTGTTAAAGGATATACTGAAGAAGAAATGCTTGATCTATTAATGGAGCAAGGAGTAGACATTAAAGATATTGAATCTGATGGAGATACTATTGTTATTACTGGTGATGCTAAAGAATATAATAATATTAAAAAAGCATTATTAGCTATTAATCCTAATATAGATATAGAGCTTGATGAAGTATCTATGGTTTCATTAGATAAAGTTAAACTTGAAGGTGAAGATCTTGAAATGTTTAATAAACTACTTAATATGTTAGATGAAATAGAAGATGTACAAAATGTATATCACAATGTAGAATTATAGGAAGAAATACTTCCTATTTTTTTTATTTAAAATGTGTTATAATGATAGTAGAGGAATAGGCTAATGAGTAAAAGAAGAAGAAAAAGACTAAGATTAGATAGAATTTTTATATGTCTTTTAATATTAGTAGGTTTAATATTTTTAATTAGATTTATTATTTATACTATTTTTGGTTTTATTATTCTTTCAGAAGCTAAAAAAGGAAATACTGTTAAACTATATCATAAGAATGCTAATGTATGGAAAAGAACTGTTAAATATATAAATGAAAATATGGATGAAGTAAATATTAAATATAAAAATTATACTGTTACTATGGATTCATCTTATTTTAAAAAGAATATGAATATAGAACCAGATATTCAAAATAAGAAAATTAATAATGGTGAGTTTTATAAACAAAAAGGTGTTTATATAGATAATAATAATATAATGTCTATATCTACTAAAATTAAGTTTAAGTTACCACATTATATTTATAAAAATGGATATGTAGATCTATATGGTATAACAGAGGATGGGACTTATGTACTTTTAGAGTCTAGAAAAAAAGTAAATAAGTTTTATACTTTAAATGTATATGATAGTTATAAAGATTATTTTATTACTTATGTTAAGTTAGATAGTATTAAGACTGTTCAAAGTTATACTTTAGAAGAAGGACAAACAAAAGAATTAAAACTTGAATTTAGCCCTAGTAATGCTACCAATAGAGTGGTTAAATATGAAGACTATGATAAAGATGTTATATCTATTGAAAACGGTCTAATAAAGGCCTTAAAAGTGGGTAAAACTACTATTAAGATTAAAGGTGATGATATGACTAGTGCTAAAGTTAAAATAATAGTAAATAAAAAGAAAGAAGTAAAAGAAGAAAAGAAAAAAGAACCTGAAAAACCTAAAGTAACTAAAGGTGATGATGGAATATATTATATAGACGGAATAATGATAGTTAATAAAACATATCCTCTTCCACAAAGTTATAATCCAGGTAAATTACTTCCAGAGTTTATGAATGCATATAATGAAATGCTTTCATATGCTACACAAGATGGTATAAAACTTTGGGTACAATCAGGATATAGATCATATGATTATCAAGTAGGATTATATGATATGTATGTAAGACAAGATGGTAAAGCTAAAGCAGATACATATTCAGCTAGACCAGGATATTCAGAACATCAATCAGGACTTGCAGCAGATATTAATAATCCATCTAGTTCATTTAATGGAACTAAAGAAGCTTTATGGCTAAAAGATAACTGTTATAAATTTGGATTTATTATAAGATTCCCAGAGGGAGAAGAAGAATATACTGGATATAAATATGAATCTTGGCATATAAGATATGTGGGTAAAGAAATAGCTAATAAAATACATGAAGCTGGAGATATATCTTTAGAACATTATTATGGTATAGAAAGTAAGTACGAGAATTAATGTAAACACTTGTCAAAAATGAAATCATTTAATTGATTTCATTTTTTTTACATTTTAAAATTATAATAGGTGATATATATGAATATAATAAGTATTATTCCTATAATAGAATTATTAATATTTATAATAGTATTAGTATGTTTAGGATTATTAGTAAAAATGATTATTAATAGGAAGAAAATGGTAAAATTGGATGAAGAATTATCACATATTAGAAATGTAAATAATATAATAAAAGATGAAAAATATTTAGAAATGACTTTACCATTTAGTCCATTTATTTAAAATTTAAAAAGTAATTGTTGTAATTACTTTTTTTATGATATAATTTTATCGTAGAGGTGAATAAAAATATGTATATACTCGCTAAATCTGCATTAGCTCTAACTGCTGGTTTCTTAGTAGCACTAGTTTTAGGGGCTTTTATAGTTCCATTCTTAAGAAAGAAGAAAATGGGACAAATAACTAGTAAATTTGTTAAAGAACATGCTTCAAAGGCTGGAACTCCTGTAATGGGAGGTTTAATATTTATATTATCTACTATACTAGTATTAGCATTATTAATAGTAACAAAAAAAATAACATATACATCTAATCTAACTATAGTGTTATTTGTATTTATATCTTATGCAATACTAGGTTTTATAGATGATTATAGAATTATTAAATATAAATCTAATGAAAAGGGTTTAACAAGATTACAAAAGTTTATAGGACAATTAATAATAGCTATAGGATTCTTCTTACTATATATTAAAAATGGTATGGATCCTACTATTGAAATATATTTATTTAATATTAAATTAAATCTTGGTATATTCTATGTAGTATTTATATTATTTATGTTAGTAGGTTCATCTAATGCTGTTAATTTAACAGATGGTTTAGATGGTCTTGCAGGAGGATTATGCGTTATAGCATTCTTAGTATATGGTATGATTGCATGGAATACTGGATGGCTTCAAGGATATGATAATCTTGCATTATTTTGTTTTATATTAGTAGGAGGCCTTTTAGGATTCTTAGTATTTAATGGATATCCTGCTAAAATATTTATGGGTGATACAGGTGCTTTATCATTAGGAGCCACTTTAGCTACTATGGCAATATTAACTCATAGAGAATTATCTCTTGCTATAGTAGGAGGAGTATTTATAGTAGAAACTTTAACTGTTATTATTCAAATAGCATCTGTTAAATTAAGAGGTAAAAGAGTATTCCCTAAGACTCCTATACACCATTCATTTCAAATTAAAGGTTGGCAAGAGCCTAATATAGTAAAAGCATTTTATGTAGTAGGGTTCTTACTAGGAATAATTGGTATATTATACGGAGTATGGTTTTAATAAAGGAGAATTAAAATGAAAAAAGAAGAGAAGAAAAAAATACAAAAAGAAGTTAAAGAAGAAGTAAAAGAAAAATTAGAAGACATTAAAGAAGATATAAAAGATGATTTTAAAGAAGAGAAATTAACTAAAAAAGATATAAAGGCTAAAGCTGAAGCAGGGATGACTTTAGATGAAATAAAAAGAGAAAATAAAAGAATTAAAAGAAGAAGTTCTGCCAATAGATTCTTTGCTACGTTATTCTTATTAATATTATTCTATATCTTTGGTGTAGTATCTGGTGTTTATGTAGCAGATAAATATAATGTAACATTATTTGTTAAAGAAAAGACTCCATCTAAAAAGGTAGATCCTGTTAAAGAAGAATGTACAATTATTAATTGTGAAAAAATAACTTATTCTGGTGTATATAGTGGTAATGTATATGAAAAAGAAGATGGAACAGGAAGTATACTTTCTGTATCATTAGAATTAGATGATAATGGTTATGCATCATTAGTATCTACTTTAAATGGTGAAGTAGTAGAAATTAGTAGTGGTACTTATGATGTTAAAGATAATAAATTAACTTATAATAGAGTATATGCTAAAGGCGGATATGATCAAAATAATAACATTTATTTAGTAAAGATTGTAGCGTCTTCTAATGGCTCTTATAAGTATAGTAATTTATTTGATAATAGTAGAAACAAAGAAGTATTTACTATAACAGAAAATGGCTTTACACTTAATAGTTATGCAAAAGCTATTATATCTGTTGATAAGTTTATAGAATTAAATAAATAATCTGGTTATCCAGATTTTTTATTTACTTTTCTTTATTTATTTGGTATAATCTATCTATGATAGAGGGGTACCCAGAAAGAAGGATAAAAAAGGTATGAAAAGATTTAAATCGTTATTTTTTATAATTTTATTGACTCTAGTATTATTACCAGTAAAGGTATTTGCTGCTGATGAGGTTTCATTTGAAGCAACAGGGGCAACTGTTAAACAAGGTCAATCATTTACATTAACAGTAAAGGAAAAAGGAGCATCTGAAACTAGCACTTTACATAGTTACTCAGTAACAATTAAATTTGATGGAAATATTGTTAGATATGATGGAGGAACATCTCCAAATAGATCAAATATTAGTCAAAATGGAAATGAAATAACTATTTCATTATCTTCACAAGTTTCTGGTAATACAGATATAGCTTCATTAAACTTTACCGCTTTAAAGGCTGGAAATTCATCTATAGCAGTTTCTAATACATGTAGTATTAATGGTGAACCAGGTACATGTAAAAGTATTGCAGGCAATGTTAAAGTAGATGCTTTAGGTACTGACGCTAAACTTAGTGGCTTATCTATTCCAAATGCTACTCTTACACCAGCATTTAATAAAAATACTTATGAATATACTACTGATTTAAAAGATGTTAAATCAGTAGAAGTTAAAGCTACTGCAGCTGATCCAAATGCTAAAATTCAAATAAGTGATAACTATAAAAATTTACAAAAAGGCGAAAATAATATAAGTATAGTAGTTACTTCTGAAGATGGTTCTAAAAAATTAACTTATAAGATTAAAGTTAATCTAGAATTAACTCCTACTGAAGAAGAGTTAAAACTTGCTAATACTAAACTTAGTTCTTTAGAAATAAAAGATCAAAAAATAGAGTTTAATCCTGAAGAAGTTAAATATTATTTAGATGTTCCATATGATGTAACATCATTAGAAATAACTGCTAAACCAGAAAATGAGAATGCTACTATTCAAATATCTGGAGCAGATAAATTAATAGTAGGTAAAAATACTGTTAATATCTTAGTAACAGCAGAAGATGGAACTACTACTAAAACTTATTCTATTATGGTTACTAGAAAAGAAGCTAAAAAGAAAATAATTCAAACTTGTCCAGATACTACATCTGTTAAAGAATGGATTATATTCTCAGCAGGATTACTTCTTACATTTACTTTAGGAATTGTACTTGGATATGTATTATGTAAAAAAGGTATTATTCAAAGAATATTTAAGAAAAAAGAAAAACAAGATGAGGCAGTTGAAATACAAACTTTATCTGATACTATAGACCTTTCTGATGTAGTAGAAGAGATAAAAGACGAAGAAGATGTAAAAAAAGCTTAAAAAATTAAGCTTTTTTTATTTTTTTAGGGGAATTTTCATTATTTATAGCGAATAAAATAGTTGTCGGGAGTTTTTATGGATAAAATAACATTTGAAGAAGTACTTAGTATTCAAAGAAAAGTAAATATAGTAGATGTTATTAAGAATTATATTTCGCTTACTCCAAGAGGAAAAAATTATTTTGGAGTATGTCCATTTCATGATGATCATAATCCATCAATGAGTGTATCTGAAGAAAAACAAATGTATAAATGCTTTGTATGCGGTGCATCAGGTAATGTATTTAACTTTGTTAAAGAATATGAAAAGATACCTTATTATGCTGCTGTTAAGAAAATAGCAGATCAAATAGGAGAACATTTTGATTATCATGAAAAGAAAGAATTTATAGATGAAACTTCAAAAAAGATGTATGACATATATGATTATGCATCTAAATATTATCAAAATAATTTAAATACTAATTTAGGTAAAGAAGCTAAAGAGTATTTAAAAAATAGATCTATAGATGAAGATATAATTAATGCATTTCAGATTGGACTTTCTTTTGATGATGATAAATTATCTAATCTACTACTAAAAAAATATATAGAAAACGATTTAGTAGATTCAGGTATATCTATTAGAAGTACTAATAAAGTTTATGATATTTTTAAAAATAGAATAATGTTTCCTTTATGGGATATAAATGGTAAAGTAGTTGGATTCTCAGGAAGAATATATAATAATACTTCTGAAAGTAAATATATTAATTCTAAAGAGACTAAGATATTTAAAAAAGGATCTTTATTATATAACTATCATAATGCAAGGGAACATGCTATTAAAGAAGATAATATAATAATAGTAGAAGGTTTTATGGACGTAATCAGACTTTATTCTATTGGAGTAAAGAATGTAGTAGCTACTATGGGGACTGCTATTACTAAAGAACATATAAATCTAATTAAAAGACTTAGTAGTAATGTAACTTTATTATTTGATGGAGATTCAGCTGGAGAAAAAGCTACTAATGCATGTATTACCATGATGAAAGAGTCAGACTTTAATATAAAAGTAGTAAGACTTGAAGATAATTTAGATCCAGATGATTATATACTTCAAAAAGGTAAAGATAAAATGATTAGTCATTTAAATCATGCTAAATCTTTAATAGATTATAAGAGTGATATATATAAATCTAAATTAAACTTTAATGATAGTAATGACTTATCTAAATATTTATCTTTAGTAAAAGAAGACCTTGAAAAGATGAATGATGATACAGCAAGAATGATAGAAATAGATAAAATATCTAAAGAAACAGGTATATCTAAAGATATAATACTTGGAACTATTAAAGTAGAAAAAAAGGATATACCAAAATCAGTAGAAATCAAAAAAGAAATTAAATTAAATAAATATGAAAAAGCTTCTGAATATATTCTATTTCACATGGTAAAGAACCAAAATGTTATACAATATTATTTTAATAATCTAAGTTATTTACCAAATGAAATAGATAGAGAATTAGCATCTAAAATAGTTTTATATTATAAAAAATATAAAAATTTTAATTTATCAGATTTTATTAGTTATCTTGAAGATAATAATGAATTAATAAAAAGAGTTATGTATATAGATGAACTAAAATATAGTGAAAACTATACTCTAGAAGAAATAGATGCTTATTTTAGTTCTATTAAAGAATATATTAAAAAAGAAGAAATAAAAAAACTACAGAATAAAATGAAAAATGAAACTAATGAAGTTGTAAAAAGGGAATTAGCTTCTAGAATAATTGAATTAAAAGTAAAGGGAGAATAGTAATGAGTGATATATTAGAAAAGGAAAAGAAAAATTTATTAAAAATTAATAAGAAAAAGGGTTATGTGACTGCAGATGATTTAAATAAAATATTTGAAAATGAAGATATATCTGCAGAAGAAATAGATAACATCTATACATTTATTTCAGAAAATAATATAGATATAGTTGAAGAAGAAATGGATGAACCAAAAATACCTAAGGGTAAGAAAAAAGTAGACGAATATCATGAAATTAAAACATTAGATGATAGAAAGAAAGATTTACTTGAACTTGGTACATCAGTTGGATATTTAACATTTGAACAATTAGCTACAGCTTTAAAAGGCTTAGAAATGGATGCTGAAAGTTTAGATGATTTATATAATTTCTTAAGAGACAATAATATTGAAGTTATTGAAGAAGGAGAAGATGATGAAGATCCTGAAGGTGGAGATGCATTATCACTTGATGAAGATGATTTACCTAAGAATTTAAATATAAATGATCCTGTTAGAATGTATCTTAAGGAAATAGGTAAAATTTCACTTCTTTCATTAGATGAAGAATTAGAATTATCTAAGAAAATAGAAGAAGGAGATGAAGAAGCTAAGAAAAGACTTGCTGAATCAAACCTTCGTCTAGTTGTATCAATTGCTAAAAGATATGTAGGAAGAAACTTATCATTCCTTGATTTAATTCAAGAAGGTAATATAGGTTTAATGAAAGCTGTTGATAAATTTGATTCATCAAAGGGATACAAATTTTCAACATATGCTACATGGTGGATTAGACAAGCTATAACAAGAGCTATTGCAGACCAAGCTAAAACTATTAGAGTACCAGTTCACATGGTTGAAACTATTAACAAGTTAAAGAAAGTTCAAAGACAATTAACTCTAGAACTTAATAGAGAACCAACTGAAAAAGAACT
>JAEEGL017140954.1_pt1 | contig 13605 bp, 11 predicted proteins | sample 9134231 | NCBI WGS metagenome assembly JAEEGL01 (sample SAMN16246548, study PRJNA631951) | gut metagenome | biome: gut microbiome; feature: rumen; material: fiber-attached | host: Bos | place: Iran: Karaj | collected 2018-10
CTATTTTGATCGAAATAAACGGCGATAAAACGGTCGCAACCGCTATCCCTGCGGTTCCGGTCGACCCGCCCATCGACATTTGCGGCGCAGGCGACGCGACAAACGCCGGTTTCGTTTTTGCAAAAGCGTTGGGTTTTTCATTGGCTGAATCGGCGTTTCTTGCAGGAGTCGTTTCTTCTGTTACGATCAAACAAATAGGAGTTACAGGAACAGCGTCTGTCGAACAAATACTTGACGTTTTAGGACGCCTGAAATAACAACGCTTCTCTCAGACTAACTCGAAAAAACATGCCCGACGAAAACAAAGCTTTGCTCAATCAAATTACAAGAGTTTCCGACAAACTGGACGCGTTGGACAATAGAATTGATTGACGCGAAGCAAGTTAACGTCGATTCGTTGCGCGAAGCATCCGAACGTTTGTCGGCGTTTGAGGAAGGACAGGATGAACATATAGTCCCAGAAAAAGAATCTAAAGACGTTAGATTTGTTAACTGAATGGTTGCAAATCGGAACTCGCTCCAGACAAAAGAAAAACTGCTTAAACAAGACCTCGTAATTACACTAAAAAAGACGCCCCAACTACGGGAAAGAAATCACAGACGCCTTTTAGAAGAACAACCTCTGAAATCCTTTAAACTTCGGAGGACGTTTTCAAAAAGCGTCAAGCTCGCAGGTTTGAAAGAACATATGGTTGGTTTTGAGCTGGATCCGCAGGGTAAAAGTAAAGCGGCTCTAATTGATCAAATAAAAAACCGTCTTGGAATCTAGCGTTTTCCCGATTCGAGACGTTCACGAATTTAGATCAAAGCAGATATTTGGAAAACTTATAAAATGAACCGTTCATTATCTCGATTTGACTTAAATATTCTCCCTTTGTCTTCGCGAGTTAACAAGCTTGACATAGAACGCGACGCTATTAATCCGGCTGCATATCCCGTTAATTTAAGCGACGAGGCCTGGCAAGACGTTGAAACAACCGCCGACGAAATCAGACGCGCAAAAGAACTGGGCGCCGCCCGTATGCTCACGTACGGAGCGCACTCTATTAAAAACGGGCTTGGTCTTGTTTTGGCGCGTTTAATTGAAGGAGGGTGGATAACCCATCTAACGACTAACGGCGCTGGCGTTATTCACGACTGGGAATTCGCTTATCAAGGCTTTTCCGGCGAAGACGTTCGCCGCTACACGACGGAGGGGCAATTTGGCGTTTGGGAAGAAACCGGCAAGTATATCAATTTGGCAATTGTAGCCGGAGCCTACGCCCCCTTGGGATACGGAGCCTCCGTCGGTAAAATGATCGCAGACGAAGGTTTTATTATTCCGACAGACGAAGAACTTTGTGAAGCGATTCAAGACGGAGCCGACTGCGCCGTTACGCCTGTGCCCGACATTTCGTACGACGCCAAAGGCGTCGCGCTATGCCTTGACAAAGCGGCGGCGGCGGCCGATCTCCTCGCCGCAAAGAGATTATTCAATCTTCCCGACGGCAAATATTCGATTCCTCATGCGAAAAAGAATTACTCAATAGCCTTCCGCGCCTATCAGGCAAACGTGCCGTTTAGTTGCTGTCCGATGATTGGCTGCGACATTATTTACACTCACCCGGCCAATTGCTGCGCGGCTATCGGCCGAGCGGCTCAACGCGATTTCCTACAATATGCGTATTCGGTTTCGCAGCTTGAAGGCGGCGTATACCTTTCTGTTGGGTCAGCCGTGCTTTCGCCAATGATTTTTGAAAAATCGCTGTCAATGTCCCGCAACATCGCCAAACAAAAGAATAAACGTATTGACGACTTTGCTATTCACGTCGTCGATCTCGCTAAATCGGCATGGGACTGGACTAAAAACGGAGAACCGCCAATGGACGATCCCGCGTACTATCTCCGTTACTGTAAAACTTTTAGTCGTATGGGGGGACGTATGTCTTACTGCAGCGCCGACAATCGCTCATGGTTCGTCGCTCTTCTTAACAACTTGGAAAACAACTTAAAATAGTTGATTTTCATTGAGAAAGCGACAAATCGTCTCCGAACCTTGTCGACTCGAAAAGTTTTCACTATACTAGAGTCAAGCTAAACGGCAACGATCTTTTTGGTCGAAGTCAAGTTTTTACCGCATTTTTTTCAAACGACACAACATCCAGGAGTATTCGTCATGTTTATGAATCGTCGTCAGTTTATTAAAACCTCCGCTTTGTCGGCGGCGGCTTTAGGCGCGTCTCAATTCCCGGCGCCGTCGATTTCACGCGCGCAAAACGTTAACGCAAAGCTAAAAGTCGGAGTCGTCGGTATTGCAGGTCGCGGAGCGGGCAACATCAACGAACTCATGAGCGGTTCCGGCGACGTCGTCGAACTTGCGGCGCTTTGCGACGTCGACGACGTCAATCTTGAAAATCAAGGCAAGGCGTACCCCGACGCCAAACAATTTTTCGACTACCGAACAATGCTCGACGAAACGGAGTTGGACGCCGTTTTGGTAAGCACGCCCGACCATACGCACGCCGTCGCCGCAATGGCCGCGATGAAAAAAGGCATGCACTGCTTCTGTGAAAAACCTCTTGCTCATGACGTCGCTGAAATTCGCGCGATGCAGAAAATTGCTAAGGAAAAGAAACTTGCCACCCAAATGGGCACCGTCATCCACGCGACGGAGAACTACCGTCGGGTCGTCGAGCTGATTCAGGCCGGAGCGGTTGGAGAAGTCGCCGAAGTTCACGTTTGGTGCGCCAAAGGTTGGGGAGGTTATCCCGAACCGTCTCAGGAAAAATTTGAAATCCCCAAAAACCTTCACTGGGAACAATGGCTCGGTCCCGCTCAATGGGTCGACTATAATCCCTGTTATCTCCCCGCGAGATGGCGCGGATACTGGCCTTTTGGCACAGGAACGTTTGGCGACATGGCTTGTCACTTAATGGATCTTCCGTTCTGGGCTCTTAATCTCCAATATCCCAAAACGATCAGCGCTACTTGCGATTCTGAAATTAGCAAGATGTGTTGCCCGTTAGACGTCGAGTGCAAATACGAATTCGAATTGAACGGTAAAACGCTCCCGCTTACCTGGTACGACGGCGCTCGTCGTCCCGCTGTTATTCAGGAAAAGAAACTCGAGAATCTCTCAATGGGCGTTATCTTTGTCGGCGACGAAGGCGTTCTCGAAGCGGATTATGGAACGATTCGACTCTATCCGGAAGACAAATACGCGGATTATCAGCGTCCTGAAAAAACGATTCCTTCTTCTGCGGGGCACCACCGAGAATGGATTAATTCGATTCTTGACGGCGGTCAATCGACCGCTCTATGCAACTTTGAGTACGCCGGTCGACTGGCGGAAGCGGTCCAACTTGGCGCGGTTTCATTGCGCGCTGGAAAGATCAAGCTGGAATGGGACGCCGACAAGGCGCTTGTCACTAACGACAAGGCGGCGAACGATTTCATCTCGACAGAATATCGCGAAGGTTGGGAGCTGTAATTTCGCATAATTGAGTCGGCGAAACGACAAAAGAAAGGACGCGCCCGAATCCGCAAGGAACTCGAGCGCGTCCTTTTTCACTTGAAAACAGTTAAGCGTCTGTTATTCGGCTTCTTTCTTCGCAGCGGCCGCGGCGCGACGAGCGGCGGCGGCTTTTTTACCGCGTTTCATCGTCTTAACGACGTTTTGTTGCGCTTCGGCGCGTTCTACGCGGCGTTGAGCCAAACGAGTGGCTTTTCCAACGCGGTTGCGGAGATAGTACAACTTGGCGCGGCGCACGATCGAAGAACGAAGGACTTCAATTTTGGCGATACGAGGGCTATGGATGGGGAATTTACGCTCGACGCCTTGACCGGCGACGATACGACGGACGGTAAACGTTTCACGAATACCGGAACCGCTACGGGCGATAACCACCCCGTTGAAAATTTGGATACGCTCTTTGTCGCCTTCGAGGATTTTGCAGTGGACGTTGACGACGTCGCCGATTTCAAAATGGGAAACGCTCTCTTTTTTGGCGCGAGCTTCTACCAAACGAATAAGATCTTGACTCACAGATATGTTCCTTATATTTCTTGTATGCTAGTGTAAGGAGTACGTTAAAAACTTCCGACATAACCGCGTCGGACTAGAAAGAAGATCGAAAATCGCCCGAACGTTCGAACGATCGCTTGATTATGCAAACGCAAGTCTCGATCAACCCGACTCCCTGACGTCGAATTTGATTCGTACGACCAACGACCTCTCATATCGAGGAAGCCGAAAACCGAACGCGTCAATTATCCGACGCTTTGTCGTCCAACAAATCGGGACGACGCGCAAACGTTTTCTCCAAACGATTGATTTCTCGCCATTTGTCGACCAAGCCGTGGTCTCCGCTAAGGAGTATTTCCGGCGCTCTTAAACCGCGATATTCGCGAGGGCGCGTATATTGGTCTTCTTCCAAAAGACGATTTCCAGACGAAAACGAATCGACCACCGCCGACGCCTCGTCTCCCAATACGCCTGGGATCAAACGCATGACAGAATCGACGATCACCGCCGCCGCCACTTCTCCGCCGTTCAAAACATAGTCCCCGATAGAAATTTCGTCGGGTCGGAGTATGTCGACAATTCGCTGATCAAACCCTTCGTAGCGTCCGCATAAAAGAATTAAACGTTCTTCCGAAGCCAATTCTTCCACGACCCGCTGCGTCAAAAGACGTCCTTGAGGCGTTAACATTACGACGCGTCCCGGACGCTCCGCATAAGTCTGTACCTCTTCGACGCAAGGGACGACTCTATCGACTTTCAACACCATGCCGGGCCCGCCCCCAAAGGGACGATCGTCCATCGTGTTGTGCTTGTCGCGCGCCCATTGACGCATATCGTACAAGTTTACTTCAAGGAGACCTCGTTCAATCGCGTCTTCCAGAATGCTCTCGGAAAGATATCCCTCAAAAATACCGGGAAAAAGCGTTAAAACGTCGATCCGCATCAATTAAACTCGCGCGTCAACAACGACGACAACTAAAAAATCACCAATCTCTAAACGCTCACTCCGCAGCGGGGGCGGGCGCAGCGGCCTCTTCCTTAGCGACAGGGGCGACGCGACGGCGAGATTGAGCCAATCGCTCCAAAGCGGCCTTTTGGGCCTCTAAGCTAGTTCCGTTAGCGCCATACTTCTTGATAAGAACGGCGCACTTGTCGCTCGGCTGCGCGCCGACGCCAAGCCAATAAGCGATGCGATCGCCATTGAGAAGAGCGCGAGCGTCAGTCTCAGGAACCAACGGATCATAGGTGCCGAGTTCTTCAAGAACGCGACCGTCGCGGGGGCGACGACCGTCTACGGCGACAATACGGAAGAAAGGACGGTGTTTACGTCCAAACTTTTTCATACGAATTCTTACAGACACTTAATTATCTCCCTCGTTGAACGCCTTGCTTGTTTGCCAAAACCAACAAGGCCTGAAGTCGTTCCGAACGCTCGGAACACAAATTAGCAGTCTAACGTCAAAAAACGCCTCGTCGGGAACTCGTTTGGTCGGTCAAAGACCTAACAAACGCAGCGTTTCGACGCGCAAGACCAAATATATTTAACGGGCGTTTCCCGGTTAAATACGATAAAATACGAACTACTTTCTCTTTTTCTTGTTGCGACGCTCTTTCTCAAGACGTTTTCGCTGAGCCTCGCGTTCTTTCGGAGTCAGACGTTTTCCAGTAGATCCCTTCTTAGGCGGCCCCATCATTCCAAACGGGTTCGCCGCCGTCTGAGCGGTCAACTGTTGAAGACTACGCATACGATCCGCCGCGCCAAGCCCCGAGAAATTCTTAACCATTCCCGCCATGCGCTGGTGCATCGACAAGAGTTCGGTAACGCGTTTCACGTCGACGCCGGCGCCGGCGGCAATACGCTTTTTGCGTCGGTAATCGATAATTTCAGGATGACGTCTCTCTTGCGGGGTCATTGAATCGATTAACCCGCCGACTTTACGCATCTCTTTGTCTGGATCGACGTTTAACTCGCCGAGAAGCCCGCTCAGCCGCCCCATGCCGGGAATAAGACTCATGATCTTCCCCATGGAACCCAGACGCGACGCCTGTTGCATCTGCTTGCGGAAATCGTCGAGCGTAAAAACGCCCTTCTCCATTTGCTCTTGTTGACGTTTAAGTTCCGCCTCGTCGAACTTCGCCTGGGCGGTCTCAATAAGAGTCATAACGTCGCCAATACCGAGCATACGGCTGGCCATACGATCGGGATGGAAGTCTTCAAGAGCGTCGAGCGTCTCGCCGACGCCGATAAACTTAATCGGAACGCCGGTAATCGCTTTGACGGAAAGCGCCGCGCCGCCGCGAGCGTCGCCGTCCAACTTCGTCAAAATAACGCCGTCTAGTTCAAGCGCGTCGTTGAACGCCTTCGCGCTATTGACGGCGTCCTGGCCCGTCATCGCGTCGACGACGAAATATACCTGGTCCGGCTGAACCTTGCGTTCAACCTGCTCCAGCTGAGCCATTAGTTCGTCGTCAATGTGCAAACGCCCCGCGGTGTCAAGCACGACGACGTCGACGGCCTTGTCCTTCGCCTCTTTTAAGGCGCGTTTGCAAACGTCGACGGGATCCTTAGACTCACGGTCGACGAAAACGGGAACGTTAAGTTGCGCGCCTAAAATCTCAAGCTGATCGATAGCCGCGGGACGCTGCAAGTCTGCCGCGACGAACATAGGTTTTCGACCGGACTCAAGCAACCGTTTACCCAACTTACCGCAGGTGGTGGTTTTACCGGAACCTTGCAACCCGCAGAGCATAATCGTGGTAAACGGATCTTTCGCGGGCACGGTCGAATCGACGGGCCCCATCAACTCGACAAGCTCGTCGTTGACAATCTTCAAAATCTGTTGCGTCGGATTTAAAGCGCGAGAAACGTCCGCGCCAAGGAATTTCTCCTGGACGTTGGCGATAAACTTATTCGCAACTTCAACGCTCGCGTCCGCTTCGAGAAGAGCCTGACGCACCTGCTCAAGCCCTTCGCGCACGTTTGATTCAGTGAGACGACCGCGGCCCGTCATTGCACGGAAAGCGGCGCTGAGTCGATCGGTCAACGATTCAAACATAATTTACCTTGCTTGCAGGACGCGTCTTTTCTCTCCAACGCGCAATTACCAACCCCTAAGGGGCGTCCGACAACACTCCCCGACGTCGGCGGATCCAAACGACGGCCCGTCGACAAAAGAGGGATTAAACAATTTTGTTAATTCTATCGGCAAAGCTCGTTTTTACAAGGGGGAAACGACAAATTTTGAATCTTTCTTTTGAGCCGCGCGTAGTATCATGACAATCGCTTATCGTTACAATCGTTATCATCATTACAACCGCACCTTTAAGAATCAAAACGATTCGGCGGCGTAAAACAAAATATTCGTCGCAAGATAGAACGCGCTTTTCTGAGTAAGTCCTTCGCAATTGGCGGCCGTTACGTTTTCCAAAGCGCAACTAACGTCGTCGGGAGAGTAGACGACGATCCATCGGCCGTCTCGCTGGACGCCTTTTAACCGAGGAGGTCCGTCCTGGACGACCGCGGTCGTCGAACGACCGTTCTCGACGCGTCTGCTTCGATATTGCAACTTCTCAATTCGGAATCCCCCGTATTTTCCTGAGAACAGAGGATCGTCCGTAGGAACGTCTACAAGTTGTTCGTCGGGGAAAAGAATCTCAGCTTCTTTCAAGAACGATTCCTCAAATTGTTTCGACGCGCAGACGGCGTTGGCGAACAAAAAACCGCCGCGTTCAAAATACAGGCGCAGACGTTCGCGCTCGGCTTCTGAAAAAGCGAACGCGTTGCGACCGTGCATAAACAACGTCGGATAGTCAAACAGATCGTCGGTTTTCGCCGTAGCGTGCGGAACGTATAACTGCGTGGGGACGCCAAGCCTTGCCCGTATCGAACGCATAAGATTAGGTATGGCGCGAGGCGCGCAAGAAGAACCTCCTCCGCATTCGAGAATCGCGGCGAAAAGACTATTGTGAACGTCGGAACCTTTTTCCAACTCTTCTCCAACGTCAGCGGCAATTTCGTCTTTAAACTTCATTTGTCGGTTGGTCGCGTAAGCGCAAACGTTTATTCCAATGGCGAACGCGGCTTCAATTTCACTCCTGACTCTTTCAGAGACAATTTGCGTTTTCTCCTCGCCTCGCGGTCTGTTCTTCGTCGCTTCCCAAAGACAAGACAACGAAGGACGATCGTCGACCGCGCTGGGGAGAGCGCCGTTTTTATCAGGGACGGGTCGAAAGGCTGGAACAAGCACGACGCTCGTCCGACAGCCAAAATCAATTCCCCAAATAGGTCGAGCATAATTCGGATCGACAATCTTCTCCGCGGTCCAAATGGGATGACTGGGATCCAGAAGTTCAAAATCTCCTCCGTCTTCGGCGAGAACCTCTCCCATTAATTCACGAAAACCTCTTTCAAAAGACACGTCTCCGTCGATAGCCTCTGCAAAAATAAAACCTCCCTGTTCAAGGTATCCGCGCAAATTCTGGACGAGCCGTTCTCTCAATTTAGAGTCGGCGGGAACGGGAGTGGTCGTGCCGCTTATCGACAGAATCGGCGATTGGAGGAAATCGTCGAGAGTCGCTTTTTCAGAGTCGATCGTCTGCCAGATCAGGTGAACGTCCCATTCTTGCTCTACTCGAGCCGTAAGATGAGCGACGTCGTTCGGATGCGTGTTCCAATCGTCCCCAGCTCCGAATTTTAGTTTTGACGCCAAAAGAGGCCAGCGACCTTTGGACAAAAACAGTAAAGCAAAAGAAGTTGAAACGCAATTATTGCCGGCAAGATCTTTCTGAGCGTTCCAAAATTGGGACAACACGCCTTTACGACGAAGTAAAACTTCCGCGCCTTCGCGATACCAGTCGCTTCGACCGACAAAACGGTTAGCGGTCAGACGACCAACGCGTTCCAATCCGTAGAGGTAATAGAAGAAGTAAGAATCGGCGCCAACAGCGTGGCCTGGATTCGTTTGAACGCTAAAATGGTTGCCAAGCCAGCTCAATCCCCGCGACATTCTGACGGCAATTTCATCGTCGACGTCCTGACAGCAACGAAAATTATCGCCTTCGATCTTAGCGCGCGTCGCTTCACGAACGCCGGAGCAAATAGCCAAGGCGGCAATGCCGGCGCAAGTCATGCTGCCGGTTCCGTATCCGCTTGGAAATCCCGACGGATTGAGAGAGGAGGAACGGTATCCCCAGGAGCCGTCGTCGTTTTGCATGCGAAGCCAATAATCTTCGGCGCTTTGCCACACGGAATCGTCAATTTCAACGCCGACAAGCTCCGCCTCGTACAAAGCTAAAAGGGCAAATTGCGAATTGGAATTATCTGCGCGTTCCGAATCTTGATTGTCTCCCACATAGGACCATCCGCCGCGATATTCGTTTTGAGTTTTCATCTGACGTTCGACCAACCACGCGACGTTGTTCTCGATTGTCGAACGATATGTTTCCGGGTCGGCAAGACAAAAAACCATCGTCTGAACGGAAATGGGATACGTTTGATTCTGCTTACTAGCCGTAAAACCTGATAAATAACCAAGAGCTTTGGACACGGTTGGGTCGTTTTTATCTAACCCTGCCGTTAAAAGAGCCAGGGCGCAAAGCGCCGTCGTGCCGGGAGAGTAACCGGGGTATTCGTTCCAATCGCCGTTGGGACGCTGTTTTTGTTTAATAAACGCTACCGCGCCGTCAATCGCCGAGCGAACGGCCTCGGCGTTGAGAAACGTTTCCTCATTATCGGGGACGTTCTGTTTCGATTCGACGCGATCTACTTCGTCGATCGGGCGTCCTTCGCTCAACCCCGGATCGTTCGTGGGAACAGGAATGTCTTCAGTGGAAAGAACAGCGGGAGACATACTGTTCGTCTTCGCCGACGAGTGATTTACAGCGTCATCCTGACCTACCGCTATTAAACCTTGAAAGAAGAAAAAAAGACCTATCAACCCCAATCCAAGGCTATGATTACCGTACCGGGAGCCGTTACAACTCATACGCACAACGTCGTCCTCTAACCTTGCTGCGTGAATAACTCTTAAAAAACAAGAAAAAAACGTCGAAAAACACTGCCGACGCTTTCTTATTCAATTAACGGTTTACACTACGTTTAATCTGTAATGAAAAAGAAACGTATCAACTGGTTTCCAGACAAACACTGGTTCCGCTTTTTCCGAAATGCCGGAGATTCTTTCCATTACGTTCCAGTACGCGAAAGCGTTGTTTTTGAACTTTTCACAAACGGCTATTCGCTCTCGGAACTTCTTAATTTTAAGCGTTTTTTGCAACAAGTCTATCGGTTTTCCTTGTAAAAAACGGCTATTTGCCAAATAACGTCGGAGAATTCCGCCGCCATTTTTGGATTAGGACGCTGGTAAAAAAAAGGAATCGCTTTAGAATGTGGAGGCTTAACGGTCAAAAGTCGCGTTCTGTCGGACGCGTAATCATCCCCCAAAGAGTCAGGACGGACGTCCCTATGTCGCAGCCTCGCCCCCTCCCCCTGGTCGACACGCACGCTCATGTCAACCTTGAAGATTTTTCCTTTGATTTGGAAGCGTTTCTTGATCGATCGCGACGCGGAATCTTTCCCGAGATTAAAGGGCGACAAACGACAGATCCGGTATTTAGGCCGTTCATATCGGGGTTGATCGTTCCGGGCGTCGATCTTGCTTCCTCGCTTAGAGCCGTCGAACTTGCGCATAAATACGACTATGTTTTCGCGGCTGTTGGTTTTCATCCTAATCACGTGTCGCAAGCGACGCAGGACGATTGGGAGGAATGCGCGCGGCTCGCTTTTGACGATCCGAAGTCAAACAAAATTGTCGCGCTGGGAGAAACAGGACTTGATCGTTATTGGGATTATACTCCAATCGAACGACAACGCGATTTCCTGTTGCAGACGTTGGACTTAGGTCTTCGCGCTCAATTACCCGTCGTCATTCATTCACGAGAAACCAACGACGAGATTATGGCGACGCTCAGAGATTTCTACGCAACCGCTCCCAGATATTCTTCTGAACCAAACTACGGCGTCGTCCATTCCTTCAGTGGAACGCCTGAACAAGCCGAAGAACTGATTGATTTAGGATTCTATCTTGGTTTTGGGGGATTCGTTACCTATACGAGTAAAAAATTCTCAGATCTTTGGGAAGTCGCTAAAAGAGTTCCCGTCGATCGCATTCTACTGGAAACGGACTGTCCCTTTTTAACGCCCCATCCCTTGCGCGGGAAACTAGAAAGAAACGAACCGCTAACAACAATCTTTGTCGCAAAAAGACTTGCGGAATTACGCGACGCTTCTATCCCTGAAATCGTCAATCAAACGACGCAAAACGCCATACGGCTTTTCAAGCTCCCACCCCTGCGGGAAACGCCGATCGATTAACGAGGCGTCGCTCTTTAAACGCCATAAAAAACGATTTTCAATCTTGATTAAACAACCGTTAAACTATATCGTTCACGAGTGTTTTTGGAAAACGATCTTTCTCAATGTCGACATGTCGACAAAACTTCAACGTCGAGGCGTTGAAAAAACGGAATCGGGATTGAGAAAATAGCCAAGGGAAGCCCAATGAGAAATCGTTCCTCTCGTTTACGAACAATGTTTAACGCATGCTCGGCAAAGATAACCAATATCGCTCGAGTCGGCGCCGTCATATTAATTTCTTTTCTTCCCGTCGTCGCTTTTGCGCAGTCTGGCGCTCAGGGAAACGGCGCAAATCGTTCCGCCATTAATTCAAAGATCGGCTCGACTCTCAAAAACGTCGGCGGCGGGCAGCGGCAGGATTCTGCGGATAGAAAACCTCTGCTTCCGCGAGGAAATCAAACCAAAAGCGACGCTACGCGCACGCCGCCCGTTGCTTCTGGCTCTCCCGTTACAGCCGCGCAAAGTCAAAAGGCCGCTAATACGCAGGAATCTTGCTCGTTAATCTCCGGGCGAAAAAAAGGTTCCTGCAGTATCGTGGAAGTGTCGCTCGAAGGATCTGGCGATATTTTGCAGACAAATCAAACGGGGCAATATGAACGCGCCGGTATCGAATTTGTAGCGGGCTTCAAATACGAAGAACTCTTCACCGAATACGCGCTTTTGGGAGCCGTCCGTTCGGTTCGCCAATACGAACAAGCGGGCATGAAACGAAAGATGGGGGCTTCGGTAACGCGTCCCCTTCTTGACAGTTCGCGAAAAAACGTCGTTTCTGACTTCGACGGAAAGAAAATTACGATTTACAGCCCCGTCGGAGCCATGAAGGCGGAACAATATGCGCTCCTCAACGAGGCTCCGTTCAATACGACGTTACTCGACCGACTCCTTCCTAACAAAGAGGTTAAACTGGGGGACGTTTGGCAAATTCCAACGGAGATTCTCGCCGCGCTCTTAGGCGTTGAAGCTATAGAAAACAACACCGTTCGTTTAACGTTGACGTCGATCGTCGACAACTTCGCGGAAGTCGAACTCTACCTCCAGGGCGGAAAGGACGCCAAGGGCGTCGATCTGCCCAGCACGCTGGAATGCGCGTCCGAAGGAGCCAGCGTCGCATTGGATCTCAATGGGAAATATCAGTACGATATGAATTCCAGGCAGATCACGTGGTTTGGATTGAAAATATCAGAACGCCGTTCAGAAAGCGTCGCGACGCCCGGTCTTGAATGCAACGTTACGCTTAAAATATCGGTCGCTCCGCTGGACGAACCTGAAAAACTGACCGAAGACGTCGTCGCTAAAATGCAGGGCGCGCCAAAACCCGAAATGCTACGTCTTTACTACAACGCCCAAAAGGGCCCGTGGAAGTTTCAGCACTCAAGACGTTGGAAAATGATTGAAGACGCGGACAAAGCGGCGGCGTTATGTTACGTCGACCGCGGAGAGGCTGTCGCGCAGTGCAATATCTTGTCAAACGGAAAGATTGATCTGACAACGCAGCCAAACCTCGAAGGTTATAAATCAGAAATCCAAAAGGGTCTCGGCGACCGTTTTGCCGAATTCAAACAAGAAGCGGAATACGAAGGACAAAACGGGGAGTCCGTTTACTACGTCGTCGCGGACGGAGTGTTCGAAGAAACGCCGTTCCGATGGGTCTACTATCTGATTACCGACAAAGAGGGGAATCAAGCGACGATTATGTTTGAAATACGCGCGGATTTCCTTGATCGGTACGACGATTCGGGCAATGAAATCGTCGAATCGTTCCGATTACTTCCCCGCTCCACGACGGGACTTCAGGAAACGATAGAAAAAACGGCAAAGGCTGACGCCCAATCCGACAAAAAAGCGGAACCGGTAAAAATAACTTCCGCGCCCTCTCCGAAGAAAAAATAGTATCCGTACTTTTATGATTGTAGCCGCTGAACGATTTATTATTCGTTCGGCGGTTATTACGTTTATCGCAATGAAGAAAACCTCGACGCCAGCTCCAAAGCAAAAAAAGACTCAAAAACCGTCCGAAACGACGGACAATAAAAGGACTTCGCCACCTTCTAAAAAGAAACTGGCGAAGCAAGTTAACGCCGCTTTAAAAAAAACGTACCCTGCGCCGGCATGCGCCTTATGTTATAAAACTCCCTTTGAATTGCTCGTCGCTACGGTTCTTTCCGCTCAATGCACTGACAAACGCGTC
>JAEEGL011525885.1_pt1 | contig 13604 bp, 4 predicted proteins | sample 9134231 | NCBI WGS metagenome assembly JAEEGL01 (sample SAMN16246548, study PRJNA631951) | gut metagenome | biome: gut microbiome; feature: rumen; material: fiber-attached | host: Bos | place: Iran: Karaj | collected 2018-10
AACGTAGAGAGGAATATGTGATGACGTATTCTGCTGAAGAAGTATGAGATTTAAGTAAATTTACGGAAGGTCAGAGAGTTTATCTATGAATATGAGCCGCAGCATTAATTACAAAAGTGACTAATGAATCAATAACTATAGATTTAAATCATGAATTAGCAGGAAAAACTTTGATATTTGATATCACAATAAAGTCAATTAATTAGATTTTTATTCTTTATTTCATAGAAAGATGGAACTAAAGGTTTATGATTGAGAATTCTTTGAGAGAGGTATAAAACGATTTTTAATTTTTGGTTTTGTAATTTTATTGGTGGTAGTATTATCTATACTATGAAGTAATATTATTTGATGAGTCTTTGTTTTGATGGTATCAGGTGGATATATATACTATCTAACTAAATCAAATAATACTATAAAGATGGTGACATGAAAAAAAGCACTTCAAATATGAAAAATTACTTTTCCTTGGAGTGAGTTGGTTGGGTTTGTATTGGAATATCATACTAAGAAGAAAAAGATTCACAATATTGTGATAATTGATAATAAAAAAGTAGCAAGAATTTATACGATAAAGGATACAGAAAAGAATTTGGAAAAGTTTGTAAATGAATTGAATGGTTATATTCCTATGCTAGAAAAGTATGATCAAACTAGTTTTGAAAAGTTTATAAGACGATTAAAATTATAATCTGATTTTTTGAATATTTACGTGAAAGATAATAAATGTCGTGACATACATTGGTAATTAAAGATGCAGCTTGGCAATTATTTGGGAGAATTATTTCCGCTCTTTTTGGTTTTGTAATTACCAAAATTATTTCTTCATATTTAGGACCGCTGAGATATGGAGATTATGGGACTATATTCAGATTTTTTGCTTGGTGGACTGCCCTCGTAGATTTCGGAATTTATGTAATTGCTGTTAAGCGTCTCGGAGCGATTAAAGAAGAGAAATGAGACGATTCACAAGAGTTAAAGGAAAATTATCATAAATTTGTGGGAACGAGAATGTTTATGATAATCGTGATTTATACATTAGCAATAGTTACTGCTTACCTAATTCCTGCGTATACAAGCAATCCATTCATAATTCGAGGATTACCGCTTGCGATGCTATATTCTGCAAGTAATATGTTCGTAGGAATTCAACAGCTTCCATTGCAGTTATTCCGAAAAATGAATAGATTGAGTCGATCGTTAATTGTGGCTAGACTTTCGCAGTTAGCAGTTTTACTACCAACGGTTTATCTGATTTTTAGAAACGTTTCTTTTGAATCTGATTCGATAAATACGACGACAATATTGGCGTTCTGCTGTGTAATATTTTCTGTGGTCGCAAGCTCGATTTGACAGAATTTAGATGTCCACTTGAGGAGTAAAGATTTACTTCCATTTAAAATCGATATAGACTTAAAATTCATCAAATGAATTTTTAAGGAAAATCGGAGATATGGATTTTCATATTTTTTCAGCTCGTTTCATACGTTGATTGTGTTGATGTTTTTATGACGGTTTTTTCCAACAGCGCAGTGATATGAATATGTATGATATTGGGCTTTAGCATTATCATTACTTGAAATTTTATTAATTATTCCATCATCACTTGGAAATAGTTTATTACATAAAATTCCGACCTATTCCAATTTGGAAAAAAGGAAATCGATGTGAAATCTACTCACGTTGGTTGGATGGATTGGATGAATAATTGCGATAAATTTCCGAGTTTTTAATAGGGATGTGATATTATTTGTGTCGAGTAGAGATTTTATATGAAGTCGAGATAGTTTAACTATGCGGTGATCTGATCAGATTTTACCATTCCTTGGAATTGTGTTATTTTTCAGTTTTATTAAGCAGATTTTCAATTATCTATTCGTATCTCTGGAGAAGCAAAACGTACTTTTCAGAATTAATTTGACGTGAGTAGTAGTCTGAGTTTTGGTTGCATTATTTGTAATTCCAAAGCGGAATTTGCTCGGATGAATCATCGTTCAAGTCCTTATCGAGACAATATTCATGGTTGGAGCGATGATAGTAGCGTGAAGGTTGAAAGTCTTTCCAAAATTTAAGAAAAAAGCCTGACTTCAATTACTGTGAATTTTGGCAATTATGTTCGTAATTGGATTTTTCATTAATTGATGGTTGGATGGTCATGAAATTAAGTGGTGGATGTTTTTGATAATTGCTGGAGTATATAATTTAATTATTTTGTTAATTTCTTTGAAGCCGATTAAGGCTGTAGCGAAAGGGTTGACGATAGATTAAAATTTGGAAAATCTTCCCTAACTGGGAATATGGGTTTTATGCGTAAAAATCCCCAGTCGCTACGCGTTCACCCAGCTCAGCTGGGCAAGTCCCCTTTCAAAAAGGGGCACATTGACGGATAACCCCTCAGTCCTTCGGACAGCTCCCCTTGAAAGAGGAGCACATAAGAGAGACACCTATGGATTCTTCACTTCGTTCAGAATGACTGGTAAGATGACAATATGAGTGGTGTAAAAAGTCAGATTTTTTTTGACTTTTTTAATATTTATGTATATAATATGTAATGTAATCTGAATTAATTTTTAGATTTTTGTGAGTAAGGATGTGAGGTTCTCCAGAAAAAATACACAGTAAAGAAAATGAAAATACTATTTTTTGAAAAATATGAAAAAAATTAGGAGAATTAAAATTATGCGTTTCTACTTTACATCAAAAAGAAGTAAAAGTTTGAGTGGCTCCACAAATTCCAGCAGAATTGCGTATGGGGTGGTTATTTCCAGATTGAATTCCAACAAAAAAGGAAGAAATGGATAAATATATTGTGCAGATAAGAGTTCCAATTATTACAGCTGAATGAACATCAACAACAATGCCGCTTAACGTTCATAGAAAACTAAAAAATGAATTTATGTCAGCTTTTCAAGATATAAAACAAGCACAACAAAAAGAAATAGAAAAACCAAAAAAGGAAAGAAAAATAAATCTAATTAATCCAGATTGGAGAGAAAGAGGAAGTTTTAATCGGAGAGAAAAAAGAGATAAACCTGAAGAAATGTCGGTTCATAGTTACGGATGAGCTATAGATATTAATTCATCAGTAAATAAATGACACTATTGAACAGAACAAGAAAATAAAGAATCAAGGAATAGTCCTTACTGCATAACACCAGAATTTGCTGAGATAATGAAAAAACATGGTTTTTATTGGTGAGGAGATCGAAGTGATGAAAGAAAAGATCCGATGCATTTTTCATACACAGAAAAACCGGACGTAGTTTAATAAAAATTTTATATTCTAATTATCGAATAATGCCAGATGTAGAAACAGATTCTTTAACGACAGGATCTATAGAATCATGACAGGAAAACACAGAAAGTGAATTGGTAAAATTAAAGAAAGAGATGATAGGTCGTGTGGTTGATAAGATGAAAGAAAAAGATGAAAATGATGCATTTTTGCATATTTGAGAAGATATGGTGGTGGATTATTTATTAGATGAGGGAGATGTGGATGATAAGGTTAATGATCTTTTTCTTTGAATAGGTATAAATCTGTTTAGTAATTCAGCTGATCAACTCAAAGATCTGAGAGAAAAAATAAAAAAGAGTAATACGAAGGAAGAATTGAATGCCCTGGAAAAATCTATCATTGAAAATTTGGATAATCCGTGAAATGATAATCAGACTAGTTCATCTTCTACTTCCACTTTTGAGTCAGCAGCAGTTGCTGGAAGTGTGGTTCCGTCTCCAGCTAGATATACTAGTTCATCTAGTAGAAAGTCATCTAGAAGAAGAAAATCTAGAACGGATTCATCTCAGGAAGATTCGTATACTGAATCTCGAATAGAAACTTCTGTGGATTCAGCGAAAGTTTGAGAGGCTAAAGAAGTACCTCTAAAACAGCGTATGCGTTGGCTATTTCCGGAATGAACTCCAACAGCAGAAAAACAAATGAAAAAATATTTGACTAAGATAAAAGTGCCTATTATTACGTCAGATGGAAGGAAAAAGAAGCTTACACTACATATTCATAAAAAGCTCGCTAATGAGTATAAGGCAATTTTTCAGGAAATGTATGATAAAAGAATTCCAGTAAATCCTAGTAAAACCTGATGATATAATTGGAGAAAAGTTCGTAGATGAAAGAAATTATCGCATCATAGTTATTGATCAGCAGTTGATGTTAACTGGGATGTAAATGGATGAGTTTACTGAAAAACAGATAGAAATAGCCCGTATTATAACGATCAGGCGATGGTAAATATTTGGAAAAAACATGGTTTTTATCGATGATGAGATTGGAGTGCAAGGTCGGATGATCCAATGCATTTTACGTATATGAATGGGTAAAAGTTTGAATTTAAATTTCGTTTTAAATTCCCGCTGAATGGCGGGTTTTTTTAAATTATGTTGTAAATTTGTTTTCCATTAAAAAAAAGGGGGATACGGATTTAGTCGAGAGAGATTTTCGTCATTCTGAATAAAACAAAAAATCATTTACAATCCTCCACCACTTCGTGGTCCCCCTCCTTTATCAAGGAGGAAATTTGTTCCCCTCTTGATGGCTGTAAGCCATTTAAGTCCCTCTTGATAAAGAGGGATTTAGGGATATTTGAGGGGCTAGGTGAGATTTTTCATTATTCACAGAGTGATGAAAAAATACTGAAAAAAGATTTGACAAATTGGAAAAATGTAACAAAAAATATAGTAATCTGATATAAAATAGTTATCAGATTTTTTATTTTTTGGAAAATGGAGAAATGATAGTTGATAACTAGAATATTCGCTGATTAAAAAATTTTTCTATATATAAGGTGTATTCTTGTGTAATAAGTGAAAAAAAAGTCAAGCCAAAATCGGCGATTTTTTTTGTGATTTTTGCAAAAAATCGCGATTTGGAGTAAAATAATAGGGTAGATGAAATTTTAGAAAACATCTTGAAAATGAGGAAACGATTGAGATTCACAGCAATTATAGTAGTGATGAACCAAGTTCTGACTCCTTTTTCTTATGCTTTTGCAGATGATGGAGATGTTTTCGATACAACTGAAAGTGTAGTAGTTGAGGCAACAAATGAGGGTGGAAGTGGAGAAGCCGCCCAAAATGATGAGGGAAGCAGAGAAACCTCTCAAAATGACGAAGGAAACACACAAGATTCTCAGAATGATGAGGGAGATGGAGAAACCTCTCAAAATGATGATGGAGATACACAAGATTCTTCGGCTGATGCCTCAGAATGACAGTGAGACACAGAGGATTCTCAAAATAACGGAGAAAATACACAAGATTCCCAGAATAGTGAGGGAGATGGAGAAGCCACTCAGAATGATGAAAATGGAGAAACTAACACACAAGATTCTTCGACTTCGTCTCAGAATGACGGAGGAAATACACAGGATTCTCAGAATGGAGAAAGTGAAAATACAGGATGAGAGGATGGAGATCAATCATGAGATGTAGAAAATATAGGTTGGAATAAATACAAATTAGCAGTGTTGGCTCAGAAATTATGAATAAACTGGGAAACACAATCAGAACAATGTGCTAAATTAGCAGGAATTCAAGGTGAATACTATGGAACAGCAGAACAGAATGAGCAAATCAGACAATTCTTAGTAGCTCATGCGGAAGAAATTCTTTCATGAAAGATGAAAATTCCTGAAGGTCCAGTAAACAATTCTAATTCTAATTCAGAAATGGACAACAATAATGGTTGAAATGATACACAAAATTCTTCGGCTGATGCTTCAGAATGACAGGAAGAACCTGAGGTTGATTATAACAAGTATTGATTAGCAGTATTAGCTCAGAAATTATGAATAAACTGGGAAACACAATCAGAACAATGTGCGAAGTTAGCATGAATTCAGGGTGAATATTATGGAACAGCAGAACAGAATGAGCAAATTAGACAATTTTTGGTAGCTCATGCAGAAGAAATTCTTTCATGACAAATGAAACTTCCTGAAAATGTAGTAGATAACTCGTGAAATAATGGATGAAATGGTGGAGAAGTAGACAACAACAATGGTTGAAATAATACACAAAATTCTTCAGTTGACGCCTTAGAATGAGAGGAAGAACCTGAGGTCGATTACAACAAGTACTGATTGGCAGTGTTGGCTCAGAAATTGTGAATAGACTGGGAAACACAATCAGAACAATGTGCAAGATTGGCATGAATTCAGGATGAGTACTATGGAACAGCTGAGCAAAATGAAAAAATCAGACAGTTCTTGGTGGCTCATGCGGAAGAGATTCTTTCATGACAGATGAAGCTTCCTGCTAAAATCGTGAATAATTCACAGATACAAGAAGATGAGATAATCAGGATTCGAGATAATCTGAATTCTAGTCCGATTGAGTGAGCGACTGATAAGAATGGATTGATTATCAAAGTGAAGGCTCCGAAGTGAACCTTCCCAGAAGGCACGCAAGCTAGAATTAAGTTGGTTGATAAGAAAACAGAAACAGACAGGCTGAAAGATAAATTATTGAAAAAATATAGTAACGTGCTAGCAAATAATGAGTTTAAGTTCTTCGATATCAAGTTTGTATATACTTTGGCGAATGGATCTGAAATTGATTTACAGCCATTAGCGTGAAAGACTATCGAAATATTATTTGACTATAATCATGATAATCTGTCAGAATTATCAGATGTTGAATGAAATGAATTGGCGGTTTATTATCGAGGAAGTACAGAATTTAAAGAAGCAACTATCAACAAGAAAAAAACCAAACCGATTAATGGAGAATTTGCGGTGGATGGTGAATGGATGAGTACGTATGTGATAGTAGCGCAGAAATCACTTAGACCTATCGAAGTAGTAGAACAAGATGTAGGTAATATTTCACAAGAAGTAGCGGATAATAATGCGTTAAATGATGGACAAGAAGGTGGAGATGCACAAGTAGAAAGTGAACAAATCTCCCCAACCCCTCTTTGTCAAGAGGGGCAAGAATGCTCAGAAGGACAATGAGACACACAAGATTCTTCGTCGCAAGCTCCTCAGAATGACGGTGATACACCTATGGATTCTTCGGTTAACGTATCAGAATGACAGGATGAAAGTGGAACACATGATGGTGAAGAAGGACAAACTAACACGCAAGATTCTTCGACTTCGTCTCAGAATGACGAGGGAAATACACAAAATTCTCAGAATGATGGAAATGTAGAAGAACAGGTAATTACATGTGATGAGCATTATCACTTGAATGGAAATGTATGTGAGCTAGATAAATATGCAATTACATGGAAAAATGAAGATGGAACAATTAGAGATGTGACGTATGTAGGATACGGACAAATTCCAACGCATGTGGATGCTTATCAGCCACCTGACGCACATTTTTCATACACATTTAATGGATGGGCGCCTCCAATCTCTAGAGTAACATGATCAACAGAATATACAGCCAAATACATTTACACACTAAATAGATATACAGTAATATGGAAAGCTGAAGATGGAACAGTATTGGAAAAGGATGAAGAAGTAGGATATGGAGAAATGCCAAGTTTTGATGGAGAGATACCACAAAAGGAATCTGACTCAGAATTTAGTTATGAATTTGCATGATGGGAGCCTGAGGTTTCCGAGGTTAAGGGAGATGTGGAATATATGACTAAATATGAGGCAAAGAAAATAGTGGAAGACACACAAGTAGAAAGTGGACAAATCTCCCCAACCCCTCTTTGTCAAGAGGGGCAAGAATGCTCAGAAGGACAATGAGACACACAAAATTCTCAGAATGATGAAAATGGAGAAACTAACACACAAGATTCTTCGTCGCAAGCTCCTCAGAATGACAGCGAGACACCTATGGATTCTTCGACTTCGTCTCAGAATGACGGAAATAGTGAAGGACAAAGTATGAGTAATATAGTGACAGGTGGAGGTAGAGCTTCATGGAGATCTGATGAAAAAGAAGATACAGAAAGTGATGAAATCCCTCAAATTTCGTCAGCTTCCCTTGAAAGAGGAGAAGAGGATGAAATCATAAATCTTGAAGTAATGGATGATGAAGATGAAAACGTAGATATATGGGCAAACTTAAACGCTGAAAAAATTGAAACTTTTGTCGAGAAAGATGGATTGGTTGTGACTGTATCTGCTCCAGAGGGTTCTTTACCTGAATGAACAGAGATAAGAATCGGTGTAGTAGATAATGAAGATAGAATAAATACAATTAGACAAGAAATTACAAGTCAGAATGAGAATATCTTTGAAGATAATGACTATACAGTTTTTGATATAATGTTTGTATATAAGTTACAGAGTGGAGAAGAAATTCAGATACAACCATGATCATCAAAGACAGTAAAAGTAATATTTAACTATGAGGGCAACCAAAAATTGTCAGATTTTTATAATGATGAAAATGGTGAATTAGTAGTTTACTATATAGATAATGATGAACCAAAACTAGCTACAGTTAACCAATTCGCTACACAGGATGGTCAATTAGCAGTAAATGGTGAATGGATTGGTGAATATGTAATATTAGGACAGAGAGTAGAATCTGAGGAAGAAGAAATGGAAGAATGACAGATTATTAAGAATAACTTTGGAATCACTTTAATATGGCAAGAATGAGTGAACTTTAATAATATCGTATATACAGGAATATTAAAAGGAAGAGAATATACAGTTACTCTGATGGATAGAAATCTCGGAGCATTGACTACAAATAGAGGAAGTCAGGATTCATATGGATACTATTATCAGTGGTGAAATAGCTATCCATCATCTCATAATAAAGAATGGAATACATATACGACAGATCCAGTAGATGCATCATGATACGGACCATGAAGATGGTATAGATGAGATAGTTTTATTAAAAGAAACGAGGGGAACTGAGAAAAAGATTGGTCTAGCGTAGTAAATAATAACCTATGGTGATGAGGGTGAGATGTTATTGGTAATGAATATAATAGTCAGTCTAATAGACAATGACCATGTCCTGCATGATACCACGTACCAAGTGCATGGGAGCGGCATGCTTTATTTTCAGCATTCCTAGGAAATAAAGGATTGGATGATGTATCTGAATGATGAAATTCATATCCAAACTATATATGAACACAGGGTAATGCAGCATTCTATCTAGATGCAGATGTCATAGAGGATTTTATAGTGACATTCAAGATTCCATTTGCAGGACGTATAAAGTGAAACTGAGATATGGATCGTATGTGAACGACAGCACATCTTTGGACGTCTACACCAAAAGGTGATGAGTCACTAGGATTTGAGGTATGGAATAATCGTATCAATCTATGATGATGGAAAACTATCCGTACAACAGGTTATCCTGTACGTTGTTTCAAGAGTGTAGAGTCAGAATTGGTTGATTATACGATTAGTTATGTCCAAGGAGATGAAATTACGACAGAAATTAAACATCGATGAGATATGTTAACAGAACCATCACATATCGAAAAATGAGACTGATATGTATGGTTGTGATGGTACAGTGATGGAGAGTTATTTGATTTTGAGACGACTCCGATTACATGAGATATTACATTGGTAGCTACATGGTGATGTGTAGAAAGTGGTTTTCATATTGAGGACTGAATGTGTCAGTCAAATATAAAAGAAGAGAATTGTAGAGAAGAATGATGAGTAGAAAATTCATCATATGTAGTAACGTGAGTACAAATAACATGGGATGAAGAATGAAATAAATGGAATGAAACTCCAGTATGTGAATGGGAGTGTAATCCAGATTATCATCAGGTAGAAAATGCATGTGAATCAAATGTAAAGATAGAAGAATGTATCCAAACATGATGAGTAGAAAATTCATCATATGTAGTAACGTGAGCACAGGTAACATGGGATGAAGAATGAAATAAATGGAATGAAACTCCAGCATGTGAGTGGAATTGTAATCAGTACTATCATCAGGTAGAAAATGCATGTGTAATAGATGCATTCCAGTTTACATTGGTGGAAAATAGTCACGTGAATACAGCAGGAACTACGGTTTCATGAGAAAAACCATATAATTCAACAGTAGAACTAAATGCTCAGGTAAATGAAGGATATGAATGGCTATGATGGAAGATAGTATGATTAGAATGAACGTGAATATCAACTATATCAACAGATAACCAAGTAGTATTTAATATGCCAGATAGAGATGTGACAGCTACTCCATTGACTGAGGCCATAGAATATAATATAGTGTATGGTAATATAGAAGGTGCATCAGTAGATAATCCAACTACATATACTATAGAAACAGAAACATTTTCTCTAAATGAACCTACAAAATTAGGATATACATTCATATGATGGATATGAAGTAATGGATCAGAACCAGAAAAAACTGTAACATTGGCAAAATGAAGCCAAGGAGATAGAGAATATAATGCAGTATGGCAAGCAAATGAATGAACTAGCTATGAGGTATTGCATATGTTTGAGAGAGCAAACGAAAACACATATGAAGTAAAAAAACTAGAAATACTCAGCGGAACAACGGATGAAATGACTCAGGCTGTAGCTATGGATTATACATGATTTACAGCTAAGGATTTTGAACAGGAAATCATAAAATGAGATGGAAGTACGGTAGTAAGAATTCAGTATGATAGAAATGTGTATTCGATCAGCTTTGACTCTAATGGATGAAGTGAAGTAGATCCAATCACATGAAAATATGAATCAGATTTAATTGCACCAAAAAATCCAACTAGGTCATGATATAGATTTAGATGATGGAATCCAAGTTTCCCATCTACGATGCCACTATGATGAATGGAATTGGTAGCGCAGTGGAAGAAAAGAACATCGTCTAGTTCAGATAGTTCTACAGATACATCTGAAACTACACCATCAGACGAACAAGTTTCAAATGAATTGACATGAGCAGTACTAACATGAAATCTAGAAAATCTAACTGGATGAGATACGCACTGAACAGTGCCTTCTGTAGTAGAGAAATATATGGATATATGAGTAGATCTGCTCAAATCCTTATGATTATTAAATTATGATGAAGCTGAAGTGCAAGAAGAATTTACAGAAGAAATGATAGAAGAGCTAACTCAGGCACGAGATGAACTAGAGAGTGATATCATATTCTGACAGGATATGTACAAAGATGTAATTGTGACTGTAGAAGCTCCAGCCTATAGTTTTCCAAAATGAACAATACTTAGAATCACCCCAATTAAAACACAATCAAAAATTCAGGAGATTAGAAATGAATTGGTAGAAAATACTGATGTGACTGAAGAGTCAGAATTAGTATCTTTTGATATATCATTTATTTACATCTTATCTAACTGAAAGGAAGTAGAGCTTCAGCCAGCAGAATGAAAGACAGTAAAGGTAACATTCAATTTCACGTATAATGATGCACTCAGTGAGGCTGACTATGATGAAGATAAGGAACTGAAGATATATCACCTAGAGGAAGTAATGGATAAAGAGGGTAACAAAACGGATGAGGTGGAAGTAAAAGAAATGAAAACGAGAAAATCGGAAGAGAATGGTGGAGAATTAGTGGTAGAGGCAGATAGTTTTAGTGTGTATACAGTAGCGGGAGTAAAGGCTCCAGCTATTCAAAGTAATCAATTGGATGGTTGGTCATATTGAGTTCTTACGTTTACGTGATCAGATTGAACAAGTTGTATCTCGGTAATGGATAGAGATTTGTGAGCTCCAGCTGCAAATCAGATATGATATTATTATCAGCGATGAAATAATTATTGATTTACAACGTGATATGTCTGGGCTGGAAATTATGATTCTACTAAAATAGATGTATCACAATATTGACCAAGTGAGTATGTTTGAAGTACTTTTGTTAATTCTGATCCTTGGGTTACCTGACCGGAAGCTACCGTTAAAAATTTGTGGTGATGAGGTAGTGATTCTAATTCTAACCAAAATTGATATGGTGCTACAAATTTTAGTGATAGGCAATGACCGTGTCCTGATGGTTGGCATGTACCATCAACTTATGAAATATGAACATTAGTGGAGTATGTTGCGTTAAAAAATAATATACAATGATTCGTAAGGTCTTATGGATTTGGTTATATTTCCAATAATGCAGCAAATAAAGCAGCCTTTATGAATGATCTAAACTTAGTTTATGCTGGAGCCATGAATCATAAAAAACTGTCAAGCACAAATTATTTTTATTTTTGGTCATCAAGTGCTCCTGTATATAGTAGTAATAAATATAAATGATATAGGTTTTGATATTATAGTGCAAGTATTTGAATATATAACAACAATAAAGATAATATATGGGTTGCATATCCAGTTAGGTGTTTCTATAATTGAACATCTTGTAGTGATGTACCAAGTTCAGGAACGGTGTGAGGTGGTAATCCATGTAGTTTACCACGATGATGATGAACTGTAGAACATGGACAAAGTCTGACGGCATATAGTACATCATCAGCTACATGTCCAAACTCTTGTGTATCAGCTACAGCTACATGTAATAATGGTAGTTGGGAGTGAGTAGCTAACTTTGAGACTACATATACAAATCAAAACTGTACAACTAATTGAGTACAATGTAGTGATTCTACATATCCATTATCTGAATGTCCAGCTCATGGAGTATGTAATACATCATGTACTGTATATACTGTAAGTAGTAATGCTTGTACGCAGTGAGCTACGAAAGTTGCCTTGAATAGCTGTGATAGTGGATATCATAAGGAAGGTAATACATGTGTAAGCAACTCAAGAAATACAGAACCATGTGGTGGAAGTGTTCCATCTCATGCAACTGCAAAGCAATGACATGGAACTTTTGCTCAGACATGGAACGGAAGCACCTGGACGCCTGCAAGTAAGAATTGGTCGTATAACGCTTCTGAATGTGGATTTACATGTAATACAAATTATACATGGGATGGAGATAGTTGTGAAGCTGATACAAGATCTCAAAACTGTTCTACATTTAATATAGCAAACGCTACAGCAACAGTATCTACATATACACAAACATGGGATGGAAGTAATTGGACTCCATCTAGCAAAGCTTGGACTTTGAATGGAAGTGAGTGTGGATTCGCATGTAACAACCATTATACGTGGGATGGAGATAGTTGTGAAGCTGATACACAGACAGTAAATTGTGGATGAAGTATTCCAGACCATGCAGCTGCAACTACTGCAACTACATATACTCAAACATGGAACGGAACTGCGTGGGCACCTACTGTTTCTTGGACGAACTGAGGTTCAACTTGTGGTTTCAGCTGTGATACTAACTATACATATAATTCAACAAGCTGACTATGTGAGGCAGATACAAGGTCTCAAACTTGTGGTGGAAGTATTCCAGATCATGCAGCTGCAACTACTTCAACTACATATACTCAGACATGGAATGGAACAGCATGGGCACCTACTGTTTCTTGGACGAACTGAGGTTCAACTTGTGGTTTCAGCTGTGATACTAACTATACATATAATTCAACAAGCTGACTATGTGAAGCCGATACAAGATCTCAAACTTGTGGATGAAGCGTACCAGCAAATGCAACAAAGAAAACATGACACGGTTCATATACTCAAACATGGAATGGAACAGCGTGGGCACCAACCGTTTCTTGGACGTATAAC
>JAEEGL011895711.1_pt1 | contig 13604 bp, 14 predicted proteins | sample 9134231 | NCBI WGS metagenome assembly JAEEGL01 (sample SAMN16246548, study PRJNA631951) | gut metagenome | biome: gut microbiome; feature: rumen; material: fiber-attached | host: Bos | place: Iran: Karaj | collected 2018-10
CCCGGAACAGCGCTAATACCTTTGGCTTTTAGATCGCTTATTCGTACCTTTTTGCTTCGCAAGAAGATACTTACGCTCGGAAAAGCCCAAATATCTTTGGCTTTTCGCTCGCTTATTCGTACCTTTGCAGAGTAGATTTCAGTAACATGACAAAGGTCTTAGGTGACAGGCAGGTTAAGAAGATGGTGCGGAAGACGCTGATGCCGAATTTCACGGCAGAGCTGAGTCTTTCGGCTACCAACTTGGTTGACGGCATCGTGGCGGGTAACATCTATGGTTCGAAGGCACTGGCGGCGGTGGGCCTGGGCAGTCCTACCATCTTTGTCTTCTCCATCATCGCCGGACTGATAGGCACGGGCTGCTCTGTGCTCTGCTCGCGCTCCTTCGGACAGTCGTCGAGGGACGAGGCCAGCCGCATCTTCTCGCTCTCTGCTATCTGGGCTGTAGTCCTGTCTGTCATATTTACTGCCGTCATCATCCTTGCCGACGGCTTCATAGCCAACCTCTTCTGTGGCACGAAGGACCACTACATCATACCTGACGTGATGGACTACATCAAGGGCTTTTCTCTTGGCGCCGCATTCATCATCCTCAGACAGTTGCTCATGCCGATGGTGAACATTGAGGGCGGCAATAGTCACATTCACCTGTCGTCGTTCCTGATACTCTTCTCCGACGCAGTGTTCGACATCATCTTCTCGGCTTGGCTGGACTGGGGCACCTTCGGACTGGGTGCAGCGAGTGCCCTGTCGTACGTCTTCGGATGCCTGCCGTTGATGTGGTTCTTCATCGGTAAGAAGGGTGGGGTGTCGCTCAGGCTCAGGGGTTGCTTCAGCTGGGCAACGACCTGCGAGATTTTCAAGGCTGGCATGCCGATGGCAACGAAGCGTGCGTGCAGCATCGTGGCGCCTGTGCTGGTGAACCGGTATGTTCTCTACATGGCGAGTGTGGGCACTGTGGCGGCATTGTCCGTACAGAATTCAGCCACGCGGTTCCTGCTCTGCCTGGCGCTGGCACTTTCTACCACCACCATGCTCATTGCCAGTGCGTTCTACGGTGAGGAAGACCGCCAGCAGATGGTTTCGGGCATGAAGGAGATGTTCCGCCAGACAATGCTGTGGGGCATCGGCTCAGCCCTGGTGTTCATCGTCTTTGCTCACCCCGTCGCCTACGTATTCATCAAGGCCGAACCCGAGGTGATGAGCCAGTCAGTATATGCCATCATCTGGTATGCCGTGGGTGTTCCCTTCATGGCGATGAACCAATGTGCTGCATCATTCCTGCAGGCCACCAAGCGCATCAATATCTCGCAGCTGATACTCACTTGCGAACGCTTCGTCGTGCTGGTGGTGCTGGTCTATCTGTTGGGTTACCTGATGGGCGAGGATGGCGTCTTCATGGCCTACGGACTGAGTGAAATCCTGCTGACACTGATGATCTACGCTGTGGTCTGCGTCAAGGAGAGGAAGCTGATAACGCGGTTTGCGGACTTGGTGGTGCTACCTGCCGACTTCGGGGTGGATACTGACCACTATATCTACGAAAGCATAGAGTCTGCCGATGAGGCCGTCATCTTCAGCAATACTGCCCGCCAGTTCTGCATCAGTAGGGGCATTGATGGCGAGAAGGCCGACCATGTGGCGCTGTGCATCAGGGAATTGTCGGAACGAATCCTGAACCGAGACCTCGCCGAGAAGGGCACCAGCCTCACGGTGCGTGTGTTTGTGGAACAGGGCAGAAAGGTCGTCATACGACTGAGAGATGACGGTATGCCCCTTAACTTTGACGACAGGCAGCGGCTCGACAGCGGACAGGCTCGTGCCGTTGCAAGGGAAATAAACTATCGTGCCGCTTACGGCATGAATAACACGACGGCAGTCATCTGATGGTGACGCTGTCTGCTTAAGTTTTTATGATGAAGAAAGCAATGATATGTTTGCTGCTCCTGATGCCGATAGTGGGCTATGCAGCGAAGAATGACTTGAAACCACGATTGGTGGTGTGTACGGACATTGCGCCGGCCGATGTGGAGCCCGACGACATGGAGTCGATGGTGCGCCTGATGGCGTATGCCGATTGTTTTGAGATCGAGGCGCTGATTACGTCTGTAGGTTGGAACTGTGACCCGTATCCGAAAGAGTGGGGCGAATATTTGCAACGCGTCATCGAGGCCTATCGCCAGGATGTGCCAAACCTGATGCGGCGCTCTGGTCAGCAGGGCTTCCTGATAGATTCCGAGAGTGGGGTGCAGCACATCGGCTATTGGCCGAGTGCCGACTATTTGAAGAGTCGTGCCGTGATGGGTAGCATACATGGCGGTATCAAGGCCATTGGCGAGGGCAACGACTCGCCTGGCAGCGAACTGCTCATCCGTTTGGCCGATGAGGACGATCCGCGCCCCATCTACGTCGCTGCCTGGGGCGGTGCCAACACGCTGGCACAGGCCATCTGGCGGGTGAAACAGACGCGAAGTATGGACGAAGTAAAAGACTTCGTCCGCAAGTTCCGCCTCTTTACCATCACCGACCAGGACATGCAGTACAACATGCGCATGAACCGCGCCTACAGTTCGCACATGTGGCTGCGAAAGGACTTTGCCGACGACTTGCAGTTCATCTGGGATGAGGGCGCTTGGCAGGAGCAGTGTGAGCTGGGCAAGCGTCACTGGCAGCAACATCAGGACATGATTCAAGGCAAAGGTTCGCTGGGCAAGGAATATCCCACCTACAAATGGGGCGTGGAGGGCGATACGCCAAGTTTCCTCTATGTGATGCCCAACGGACTGAACGACCCAGAGGACCCGCATCAGGCAGGTTGGGCTGGCTATCACGAGCGCGGTCTTTGTGCCGACTCGCTTACTACGGCTTGGACCTCCTGGCAGGAACCTGTGCGCACCATCTCCGTAGGCTACAAACAGCGCTTCTATCCTGACGAACTCAACGATTTCTGTGCCCGTATGCAATGGGCCGCCGAGGGCCGCGGCAATCTTAATCCATATATTGTAATGTCTCCGCAGGTGCAATTCGTTCACCCGCTTACCCTTGAGGGAGCCTCGATAGCCATGCCCCATGATACGATTACCATCACCGTCCCTCCTGGTGTCGCAAAGGACGATGTCTTCACCATCCGTATGGACGCCTCGAAATCCTTCGACCCTGATGGTGACGGCCTCCGTTTCCTTTGGTGGCAACAGCCGGAGATTGGCCATACCCGCATGAATATCGAGGCCGCTGACCAGCCCGTCGCCACCATCCGCATCCCCGCCGACATAAAGAGCGACACCATCCACCTCATCTGCGAGGTCCACGACGATGGCCCCTTCCACCTCGTCGCCTACCGCCGCGTCATTATCGCTATCGAGCGGTAGTCTTGCGGGGAATCTTAGTGTATCATGGTTCTATCCTAAACACGGCAGCAGTCTTCAGGTCGGTTCCGTTCTTCGGATAGGTGATTGAGAGACCTTCGACGGTCTGCTTCCACTTCAGCATGCCGGAGTAGCCTAAGAGCGACACACGCTTGGGCTTCGAGCTGACGGAGTGGATGGTGACGGTCTGACCTGCTTCGGGCACGTTCATGCAGAAGGCATAGAGATTGCCGTCCTTGCCTACGGTGAAGCGGATGTCCTGAGCGTTGAACTGGAACTCGGCATGTTTCTTTTCCAGACGACCACCAGGTAGTGTCTTTAACTTGCCATTTTTCATTTCGCCCTCGCCAATCTTCGTCCACGCTTTGCTGCCGTAGATGGCCTCACCGTTCGTGCGCATCCAGTCGCCGACGCCCTCCAACATACGCACGGCCTCGTCCTCGATGCTGCCGTCAGGACGCAGACAGATATTGATGCACACATTGCCGTCGCGGCTGACACTCTCGATGATGGCGCGGATCATCATGCCTGAATCATATGTGAAACTTGGGGCGTAGAACCAGTCGCCGACGGGCATCTCACAAATCCAGGCCTGCGAGGTGTTGATAGTGTCGGGGAAGTTGAACTCAGCGGTGTTCACCGTGCCGTTGGTAGGATTGCGGAACTTCACAATGGTGAACGCATCGACCTTGCCGTGTGTCTTCAGCTGACGGTTATAGAAATCGGCCATCACGGCCTGCATGGCGTTGCACTTATAGCCAGTGCCCGTGCCGTTGCCGGTGAAGGGGCCTTGCACCGTGCCGTCGGTATAGATGAAATCGGGGTCGTAGTGTGCCGTAACATCCATCATGCGTAGTGCCCATTGCGTGGCAAACCATTTGGCATAGTCCTGATGACGGCTGAAGATGCCGGCGTTGGGCGGCGACCAGCCTGTATAGGCTTTCTCTTCGACACTTTCGTACTCGCGCAGGTCGATGCCGTAGAGCAGACGCGGGCGCACTGCTTGCACTTCATCTGACAGGCACTCGACTAGTGGATGTTCGTGAACGCCTTGGGCAGTGGAGCCTTTTTGGGAGCTACCCAGTTAGAGATGGTCCCCATAGGGCAGAACGAGCACCATGTGCGTGGTGCATAGATGAACGAGAGCGTGACACCAACGATGGTGGTCATGACGATAATCGTCCAGAAAACTTTGCCTATGCCTGCCCACATGGGCAGTCCTCCCTCGCTCCAAGGCACAAAACTCAGCTGAATGCCGAACATGCCGAAGATGAAGAACACCATGAATAGCCGGAAGCCGAAAGTACGCACAAACTTAGGAATCGGACGATGATTCAATCTGGTTTTGTTTTTACACAAAAGACCCTTCTGTGCATAGTCTTTCAATTGCTTTTCTGCACTTCTGTTTGTCTTTCTCTATGAGTTCTGGATGCATTGCTGTGCCACCGCGCTCGATGGTCTTCACTATTTTGAATCCTGCATAGCGGGCGATTTCACGCATGGCACGGATGGCTCCACGCGACTGTTTGAACAAGATGTTCCAAGGCCAAGGCGTGGTACAGGTGCTGACGAGGATGCATTTCTTGCCTTTCATCAGTGGCTCTGGGAATCGTGTCGTGTCGCGTATCATACCATAGACCTGACGGTCGAACATCAGCTTCATTTGTCCAGGAATATTGCCCCAGTAGCAGGGCGCACCCATGATGATGGTATCGGCCTGCTGCATCATCTTCAGCACCCGCTGAGAATCATCCTCAGCGAGAACACATTTTACCTTCGTGCGGCAGGCCATACAGCCTGTGCAGGGCTTCACAGTCAGGTCGTTGGTATAGACCATCTCCACCGTGTTGCCTCTCTTCTCCGCCTCTTCCTGCATGATGCCGAGCATCTGCGAAATCAGTCCCTTCTTCCGCGGGCTTCCGTTTATTATCAGTATATTCATATCTTTTCCAATTCCATTTCCATCTCAAAACCTTTCAAATCCTCCCCGTCAATCGAATAAGCATCTTCTCCTGTGATGCGGAAGCCGACGGACTTGTAGCATTCGATGGCAGAGAGATTGTCGCAAAACACACCAAGGGAAACCATCTGAGCACCTAGTTCTCGCTGTGCAAAATCAATGGCTAGGCGTAGCATCTGCTTGCCATAGCCCATACCTCGTTTCGAATCGTCCACGATGACGAAGCCAAAACGGATGTGCGTTTTGTCCTCCGTCGGATATCTCAAAAGAATATGTCCGACAATTATATCATTTACAACTGCCGTGAGCGGATACGTGTTATCGCCATTGTATTGCTCCATCATATCATTTGGCTGAGCAGGGAATTCTTTATACCTGTCGGCACTCCAAAGCCGGAAGGCGTGCCGATCCTTGCACCAGCTCAGAATCGTCGGAGCATCGTTGATGTTGAATGGCCGAAGGGATATTTGGGATTTCTCCATATATACCCAGGTCAATCCTGGGCCGACAACCTCTGTCTTGAAAGGTTTGAAACCTTCGCGAAGATAGAATTCGTAAGGTGCCGGTACTTGCTTGCAGGTGCAGAGCCAAGCCCGATTATGCGGAAGGAGTCGCTGAATCTCCTTGAACAACTGCTTTCCGATGCCTTGCTGTCGATATTCGGGCAATACCATCAGACGACCCATGTAAAGAGACCCGTCAGTTTCCTTACCATGTATGGAACCGATGATACGTCCTTTGTCGTCCAGCACTTTCAGCGTCGTACATTGTGCAAAATCCTCGTATGCATGTTCCAATGATTCCGTCATTGGCGGTGCATCTTCCCAGCCCAGCTCAATGCATTGTGGACCAAAAGCCTTGTGTTGCAGTTCCTGGAGTTCAGGAACATCCTGTATAGTTGCTAATTCTATTTTCATTTTTTTGTTGCCCTAATTCGAATGCGAGTGTTTTGTGAGTTACTTATCCTTCACAGCACGGATGGCGCAGCCGTTGGAGCGAGGGGTTTCCTTGTAGTTGTCGTGGTTGATGAGGCGTGGCGTGAAGCGGAGTGCGAAAGCCACATCAAGCAAGTAGGTGATAGCATCGCTCGACCAGTAGAAACCTTCGGCACGGGACGAGAGATGGCGCTTGCCTGTACGGATGCCTGTGGCAGGCAGGAAGAGGGAGCGACCGCTGGGACCGGTGATGTGGTAGCCGATGGAGTCGGCATTGGCGACCCATTGCCACTCGCATTTCTCCACTAGCTCCGTCAGTTCATCGCGTGTGGGTATGCGCCAGTCATCGCCCAGCATCTGGGTGGCGGCATCGTCCTCGGGTTCGAGGTGCGACTTGCCGTCGGGCGTGGCAGCGTCAGATGCTTGCGAGTCACAGATGTACTTCGTTGGGTGCCAATATTTCCCTGTGCCTAAACGATAGGTGCCGAGTGTGTACTCGCTTTTAGGTTCCAGTTCACCCCATGCCAACATATTACCCACGGCTTTGGGGCGTTCGGCACCGAGGTTACAGTCTGCCCACGACACGCTCAGTCCCAGGTCGATGGCCTGTTGTGCCAGGCAGGGCAGCTGCCCTATGAGTGTTAGGAGTGTTATGATATATCTTCTCATTTTTCTATGTGTTTCTGATTGTTCTTGATATAGACACCTTCATAGCTACTTGGCGACGGCAAGTGGCGTCCTTGTAGGTCATAGCAAACCCCATTGGATTTACCATTTGACGATTTGCCATCTGCACTTTCATGGATGTCCTTCACCGCCGTAGGGAGGTAAGGTTCCAACAACTGGCTGATGGCCTCATGACTGCTGGCATACCATTCTGTCATGTATTTTGCAGCCTCAGCGGCAGTCTCCTCGTTAGCCACAGGATTGTAGTTCCACATTTCGCGCTCGCGCTGCCAGGCGCCTGACTCATCGAGCAGCTGCGCATAGCCATTGATGAGTGCCGTGACGGATGCTACGGAGAGTACGTCGTCACGCAACGCAGCCCATCTTGCAGCCAGTGCTGCAATAAAACCGAGGTCGTCATTCCTCATCAAATGGCTGAACGGTCGTACGAAATGCAGCGTGTTACCCCCTCTCAGTTGCGGCTTTTCATCCCAATAACAACCATTCCAAGTGCAACCGAAGGTATAGTCCATATCCACCGGCACTAGCACGCAGCGACCGTCCACCGTGATGTCGGGCCAGACCAGATAACAGTTTTTATACCCCATGTCAGCCAGTCCGCAAACCATGGTAAGCAGATACACATCCACCAAATTGTCCCAGTAGAAGTAACGTCGAACGGTGGTATCGTATTCATCGTCGGGTGTGTCATCCCAGGCCACGTCAAACAAATCCAATAACGTCTGCCAGGCAGCTGCCGTCGGCTCATCGGGATATTTCATCTCCCATGAGTTCCATTCCTCATCCCCGTCGGCAGGCCCTTCCTCGTAGGGGTTCAGGTAGTTGCCCGAACCATAGTTTTTGCAGTTGTAGATTACACAATGCGTCTGGCCGTCCGTTGTAGCCGTACCACCAAGCAACTCGCGGTTAATCCTGTCTGTCAGGCAGAACAAACCCTGATACGCCCCGTTGACCCACAGTTCTACATAACGCCCCAGGCTGCTGTAGCGCCCGGCGTTGTCGGTCTCATACGGCAAGCGTGCATAACGGGCGAAGACATCCATGGCTACACGATTGCGCATTCGCGAACGGTCTCCCGCTGCTGCATCGAGTATCCACTTGCTACAGTCCGCACGCAAGCCCAGCAGGTTCACATACAGTTCCTCGCTGTTTTCGTCAATGAAATGAACGTTCAATGATTTCTTGTCGTATGACGATGACGACTCACCACTGAAACTCACCAGACAGTTGTACGTTTCTGTCGTCACCGATCCAATAGCTTCGTTGGACTGTTTCAACGTAAAAGTAGCATTGACCTTATGATCATGACTCACTTCCTCCGCCACTTCAAGCATGACGCGTGGCAAAGAGGTCTGTGCGCGACTGCCTAACGTAACCACTCCCCACAAAGCTAGCAATATAAAAACTACCTTCTTCATATACTGTTATTCTCCCATATCTTCATGCCTTGTTATTTGGAATGTACAACGTTCGCTCCCTATTTATTTTAATTCTAATCTCAACACTCTGATTGGCCTGTTTGCGCCTTGATATTGGTTCGCATCAATGCAGGTCTCTCCCGTGGGAACGAAACCGCATTTCTCCATCACTCTGCCTGAAGCAGGATTGTCTACGAAGTGGCCGCTGATGAGTGATTTGATGTCCGTCGACTGTCGGATGTGGTCTAACATCAGCTTTAAGGCCTCCGTGCAGATGCCCTGATTCCAATAGGGCTTTGCCACCCAATAACCAATGAGCGGTTCACCATCTCGAGCCGGCAGGTCGCACTCGCACGATGGACCATAGCCTATAGCGCCAATCGGTTCGCCAGTTTCCTTCAACTCAATAGCCCAAGTATGCAGCTCATCGTGGAATACGGTGCGGATAATCTCGCGACTCTCCTCTACACTCTTATGTGGTGCCCATCCTGCACGAGGCCCAACGTCAGGGTCAGATGCCCATTTGAACAGCACCTCCGCATCACTGTCTCGCCAAGGACGCAATATGATGCGATTTGATTCCATTGCTGCAATTACTTCTTGTTTCATATTTTCGAAATTTATTCTTTTGACGATACAAAATTACGAATTATTGCGGAAAGAACCAAATTTCTGGGATAATCTGCGCTAATTTGTGACGAATGGACGGACAAAGACGATAGTCAATGGTGTGATGAAGCGAGTAAATAATGTTCATTGTTTTGAAATGAGTTTCAAATTGCGTATAGGCGAACGGTCGTTTGCGTATAGGCAAACAATCGTTTGGGTATAGGCGAACAATCGTTTGGGCTTTGCTCTTACTTAATTGAATCTTGCAGTATCTCCGCCACATCCTCTTTCGTCAGATTTAGATATCCTGCGGGATAGACAACGGTGGTCTCAGTGATGCCGGGAATCATGTCGGCGGTGGCACCGAGTTCACTGATGGTGAGTGGCAGACCAATCTCCAGCATCCAGTCCTTTAGGGCTTGCAGACCCTTTTCGGCAATCTGCTGGTCTGTCAGGCCATCACCGCTGATGTTCCATACATTCTTGGCGAAGCGCACAAACTTGGGTAGACCGTATTCCATAGCCCTACGATAGTACGCCATCGAGACAGAGGCCAGCGCATAGCCGTGAGGAGCATGTGTCCAGGCACCTACGCTGTGACCAATCATGTGTACCATCCAGTCCTCCTTCTTGCCTAGTCCGATAAGCGTGTTCAAGGCCCAAGTAGCCGTCCACATGATGTTCGAGCGGGCCTCGTAGTCCTGCGGATTCTTCACGGCGATGCGACTGCTGTGGATGACAGAGCGCATTAAACCCTCGGCGAGGTAGTCGCTGGTGTTATCGTCGAAGTCTGAGAAGTACTGCTCCATGATGTGGTTCATGATGTCGTAGATTCCGGCCTTCATCTGATTCTCGGGCACTGTCATTGTGAACTTCGGGTTCAGGATACAGAACTTCGGCATCAGTCGGCTATCGAACACGTGTCCCACCTTGAACGTGTGCTCTGCATCGGTAATCACCGTGCCTGCATTCATCTCCGATCCCGTTCCTGCCATTGTCAGGATGCAAGCTACGGGCAGTAATTTCTGGTCGGCATCGGGCTGTTCTTGTTTCAGCCAGAACTTATCCCAGTAATCGCCCTCGAAATACACCGATGCTGCCACTGCCTTTGAGTAGTCGCATACGCTGCCACCACCGAGAGCCAGAATCAGATCCACCTCGTTCTCGCGGGCAATCTTCACACCCTCGTTCAGTTTCTCCAACGTGGGGTTGGTCATCACACCAGGGTTCTCCACGATGGTCTTGCCAGCCTCTTTCAAGATGGCTACCACCTGCTCGTAGATACCGTTGCGTTTCACACTGCCGCTGCCGTAGTTCAGCAGCACCACGGGGCCGTAGCCCTTCAGCTCGTCCTTGAGGAAGTTCAAAGACTCATCACCAAAATACAACTTGGTGGGATTGTAGTAAGAAAAGTTTCCTAACATAACATTATTGTTTGCTATTTATTTCAGTTTGTTATATATATATATCATCCGTTACAGATTCCAGCCATTCTTTACTAACCTTTCGTCGTCTGACAGCAGATAGATGATGCCGCAATAGGTGAAGCTCAATCTTGCTCATTCCATTTCGTTCAACGTTCCACATCTAAAAGATTGTAATTGCTCGCGCATCACGTCTTTCATTACCTCAAACACATTATCTCCTGTGCAATGGCTGGTATAGAACAGTGTTTCAGAATATTTTGCTTTCAGCCTTTGAGCCAAGGCCTTTAACTCTTTTTCTGTCTCTTGACCATCGAGCAGATGGAAGCCACCGACAACGCTATGAACTGGCCAAGGACATGCTGCAAGGATGTTCTCCAGTCCACTATGAGCGCAGCCGGTAAATAGTACCCCATTAACATACAGAGCCAACTCATGATGGAAAACGTCGTGGATATAATCTCCATTAGCATCCTGCACATAGAGGTTTTGATTGCCCTTAGGCATCGGATGAGTCTGAGGAATATGGGCTATTACATGCATACCTTCTGCTATTTCACAGGTCTGGTCAATCAAGGTGAGTCTGTCATCTTCTATCTTCGGCCATTCTGTAGTAATGCTATGCAGATTCCCCCGTTTGGAAAAGAACACACCGCTCATAGCATCGGGCGAGACGATGACTTTTGCTTTTTGATTATGCTCCAAAAAGTACAGTAAACCTCCTGCATGGTCGCTATGCCCATGAGAAATGAAAACATAATCGACATCGCTGAGATCTATGCCCAACAGCTCTGCATTTCGGATAAATACGTCGCTTGCTCCAGTGTCAAGCAGAATCTTATACTGCTCCGTTTGCAGAATGATTGACAGCCCATGTTCTGTAAATAGACGGCAGTCATCGCATCGATTATCTGATAACACAGTCCATCTCATACCTCATTCATTTTCGTTATTCTTGCTAAATAATTTTAATGTTCACCTTCAGCAACTACGTCTACGACAAAGCCGCGTTCAGTTATCAATTCTTACCATAATGGTATTCATACTTTTAATCCTAACTCGAATGCCTCGTTCAAGGCCCATTTCATATCACTGTAATACCAATCATTTTTGTTACACCGTCGGTATTGTTCCAGCAGGAATGAGGGATATGGCCTTCTACCAGAAAGGCTTCGTCCTTGTGGATAATGACCGACTCTTCGCCTAACTTGATACGGGCCTCGCCCTCGGTGACGATGAAGAGGTGGTTGTGTTCGTGGGTGTGCAACTCCGTTGGGCCACCGCCGTTGAGGTCGATGTAAGCGACGGAACCATCAACGATGCGTCCCATCTCTCCGAACAGTTTCTTGGCACGGAAATGCACGTGTTTCGGAGGTGTCATGAAATCACTCATATTTTTTTCTGTTTTAATGTTTTCGACCGCAAGGACGGTGCAAGCCAAGTGCAATAGAGCTTGCTCTAATTGCCGAGGCGCCGCCTGTTCTCACAATCTTGTTTGCAAAATTACAAATCTGTTTTGATGTTGCGAAGATTCTTTTAGCAGGCAGTACTCTGCTTTTTTATCAGCAGAAGACCTCCAAAGGCCAAAATAACACTGGCGACAAAGACTTTTCCGTCGGGCAGGAAGATAACTGGTGTTTTTGCCATCTGCATGTCGCCAAGCCCCAGCCAACAGTAGAGTGCAAGGAGCATAGCCGTCAAATTGTGGCCTGCATGTAGTGCAACGCCACACCAGATGTTCCGCGACCAGATGAACACCACCCCGTATACCATGGCAGAAAGGAATGCACCAGGGAAGTTGCGCACATGAAGTATGCCGAACAATACAGCCATCATCACGCAAACAGCTACTTGTACACCTCGCCGACGGAATGGCGAGATGGCCATTTGCCTGAAACACAACTCTTCGAGCACAGGTGCCAGCAGTACAGCATGGATGCTGGCTATCAGGTCTTCACGCAGCTCTGATGTCGTGTATGTCAACGTTTCCAGCTGCACAGTGTGGAAGAGCAACGTGAGACCATAGACGAGATATCCCTCTGCGACAATCCACAAAGGAGCTATCGTCAACAGTCCGATGATGATTGGCCATTTAGGCATTTTCAGCGAAAACTGCCTGGCAGATGTGAACAGTTTCGGCACAACGCGGTTCACGAGGAAAAGTGTCAACCCGATGAAAATCAACGTAATCAGGCATGATAACAAATCGCTGGCAAAAGTCTGTGTGCCACCGTTCAACGGCAGCGCCGTCAAGTATATAAGTGCAAAACCATATGCAGCCGCGAGTATCGGCATCAGGGGTTTCAGAATGCTAGTTTTTTTCTTCATAACGGATAATCATTTCGACCGTAAAAATACGCATAATTGCCGAGACTGCCAAACATTTGGGATATTTTTCATCAATTAGTGACGAATGGCAGGCCTGTGGCTATAAGGAAGTGGAGCGCTGCTCCGATTCGTAATCTTTTCATTGTTTTATCTTATTCGTTCTTATAAAATGTCCCTCACAAATTGCGGCAAACGTGGCGACGGAGGCTACAATGGCGATGGGGATGACGGTGCAAAATGTCATGGGGACTGCAATGAAGAGCAGGAATCCCGTTGTCTTGTTCGCTGTGGTATGAGGGAAACAGCAACGCCCGTACATCACAAGTGCCGAAAGCTGATTCACGACTTTGATCACAACGATTACTCCTGCCCACAGCCATAGCCATTGCGGCAGTTCGAGTATCGGCAGGAGCTTCCAGGCACAACACGCTACGAAGCAGATGTCTGCTAAACTATCCAGCAATGCTCCCTTTTTGGTGACACATTTTAGCTTCCGGGCAAGCCACCCGTCAACTATGTCGCTGATGCCGCAGAGACCATAGATTATCCAAAATGCCACACCCGTCGCATCACAAAGGAGCAGACCAAAAGAGCCTGCAATCCTTAGCAGCGTTATGATATTCGGCAGTTGAGTCATTCTTCGTATCCTAATTGTCCTGGTAGGCGATGTTTCTCCTTCCGAGGGAAGGTGGCTTCATAAGCCTCGAAAGCTTCAGGATTCTCGTCTGCCACGAAATAACCCTTAGGTGGGCAGTAGGTTCCCTCACGATTGCCCCAATAGCCAGGAATCAGTTCTTGGGCGAGGAAATACGGAACCTCTGAATCTCGCTGCTCGGCATGATAGTGAATCTTCATCTTGCTGGCAAGGTCAAAGCCTGC
>JAEEGL012190832.1_pt1 | contig 13604 bp, 7 predicted proteins | sample 9134231 | NCBI WGS metagenome assembly JAEEGL01 (sample SAMN16246548, study PRJNA631951) | gut metagenome | biome: gut microbiome; feature: rumen; material: fiber-attached | host: Bos | place: Iran: Karaj | collected 2018-10
AGATGTTGACCATCCGGTTGACCTTATCATTGGAGGACTCCACGGTGTACTTGGAAAGGAGGCCGTCCCAGTAAGCCTTCAGCTCTGCGAAAGCGGCATCAACCTTCTCGTTGGTATCGAACTTTGCAAGAAGTGCGTTGGCAGGCTTCTTGTTGATAACGTTGTGAGACTCCCACTTGTCATCCTCGGGATTCTCCACATAGCCCAGAACGAAGATGAAATCTTTGGACTCGCCGGCCTTCAGGGTCACATCCAGCTGGTGTGCTGCGATGGGGCTCCAGCCGCTGGCCATGGAATTGGTCAGCTTGCCGTTCAGCACTGCCTCGGGATTCATCTGGCTGTGATAAGCGCCGATGAAGTTGTCGCGGCTGGTGTCGAATGCGGTGATGGGAGCGTTGACGGAGTAGATCGCATAGTGATTGCGGCGCTCGCGATACTCGGTCTTGTGGAAGATGGTGGAACCGACCACCTCTACCTCGCCGGTGCTGAGGTTACGCTGGAAGTTCTTCATATCGTCGTCTGCATTCCAGAGACACCACTCTACATAAGAGAAAACGGAGAACGTCTTCTCGGAAGCGGTCTCGTTGGTCAGGGTCAGACGGCTGATCTCGCAGGTGTCGTTGACGGGAACGAAGCTCAGGACCTGAGCCTTCAGTCCGTTCAGGGCGCCGGTGAAACGGCTGTAGCCGATACCGTGACGGCACTCATAGCTGTCCAGATCGGTCTGCATGGGCTTCCATCCGGGGTTCCAGACCTTGTCGCCCTCTTTGATATAGAAGTATTTTCCATTGCAGTCATAAGGCATATCGTTGTAACGATAGCGGGTCAGACGGAGCAGCTTTGCATCCTTAAAGAAGGAATATCCGCCACAGGTGTTGGAGATGAGGGAAAAGAACTCGTTGCATCCCAGATAGTTGATCCAGGGAAGCGGAGTTTTGGGGGTGGTGATGACATACTCGCGATGTTCATCGTCAAAGTATCCGAATTTCATGTTGTTCTCCTTTTACTTAAAAGATATGCCGTTTGAAACGCAAAAGAAAACGATTAAGCTAAATCGTTTAAGTGAATTATAATCCAACCGAAAGGATTTCACAATACAGAATTTTCAAAAAAGAAAATATTTTCAATGATATCAATGAAAAATGAAATAAAAAGTGGTTGACTTCTCGCTCAAAACGAGTTAACGTAATACCTACTTAATGGATTAAGTAAAACTTGTTTCATATCGGTTTCACTTAAACGAGTGAGGAATTACGAAAATGACTTCAATGAAAGACATCGCGCAGGTCCTTGGAGTCTCCGTGGCCACCGTATCCAAGGCACTGGCGGATCACGCGGACATCGGAGAAGCCACCAAGCGGAGGGTCCGGGAGGTGGCAGACCAGTTGGGATATTCCTCCAACGCGGCTGCCAAGGCTCTGAAGACCAGACGAAGCTACAATCTGGGCATCCTGTTTGTGGATGACGCAAACAACGGATTGACCAACGAGCATTTCTCCGTTGTGCTGGATCATTTCAAGCAGGTGGCGGAACAGAAGGGATATGACGTTACCTTTATCTCTTCCAATCCGGGAGGAGAATCTTATTTAAAGCATGCATCCTATCGCGGGTTCGATGGCGTCTTCATCGCCTGTGTGGACTTCACGGATCCTGAGGTGCAGGAGCTGGCCTCCGGCCGGATCCCAATCGTGTCCGTGGATTACGCCCTGGAGGGACGCACATCCGTCTTTTCCAACGATACCAAGGGCATTCGCGATCTCATGCAGTATTGCTACGATATGGGCCATCGCAGGATCGCCTATGTATATGGAACACCCAGTCCGGTCACGGACAGAAGAGTGGCAGCCTTCCGGGAGAAGGCCGGGGAACTGGGACTGGAACTTCCGGAGCGTTACCTGGCCAAGGGCGAGTATCGCAAGACCGGAACCTGCAGAGAGCGGACCCTGGAACTCCTGTCCCTGCCGGAGCCGCCCACCTGCATCTTTTATCCGGACGATTTTGCGGCCCTGGGAGGCATCGATGCCATCAGCACCATGGGACTGAAGATCCCGGAGGATATCTCCATCGTAGGTTACGACGGCATCCGCTGGACCAGACACCTGACACCCCACCTGACCACCTTGCGTCAGAACGCGGAGGAGATCGGTGAGACGGCAGCCCGGAAGCTGATCGAGGCCATAGAAAATCCGGCGGAATCCAAGCCGGAGCGGATCGTGATCGACGGCGAGGTCTATGTCGGCGGTTCGGTCAAGAGAATGTAGCTGCAAAAATGTGACGCACCGTGTTTCTGAGGGGGAATCGGAGGATGATCGCATGAAAACATATTTTGCAGAGGTGTTCCTGGAGGAGCACTTTAACCTGGCGGAGTCGCCCTTCTTCGATGAGAAGCTGGGGCGCCTCTCCTGGGTGAACATCACAGAGGGAGAACTCCATATCCGCTATGAGGACGGACGCCGGGTGGAGGCCAGACTGGGCCAGATGATCGGCGCCGCAGTACCCCTGCCGGATCGGGATGCTTTCCTGGTGGCTGCAACGGACGGACTCTATCTCTATGAGAGCGGAGACTTCCGGAAATTGCAGGATCTCAAGAGTGTGTACAAGGCTTACCAGCGGTCCAACGACGCAAAGCTGGATCCCGCGGGACGACTGGTCTTCGGCTCTGTGGTCTTCGACGGAAAACATGATATGGAGGGAAATCTCTATCGCTTCCAGGACGGAACGGTGGAGATCATCTGGGAGAATACCAGGCTGTCCAACGGCATGGCCTGGAGCAGGGATGGAAAGAAGTTCTTCTTCTCCGATTCCGGGGAAAAGAAGGTCTTTGTCTTTGACTATGACCCGACCACCGGCTTCATTGCCAACCGGAAGGTCCTCTTCGAAGTGACGGAGGGGGTGCCGGACGGTATGTGCATCGATGACAGGGACAATCTCTATGTGGCCATCTGGGGCGGCAGCAGGATCGAGATCCACAGCTCGAAGAACGGAGCAGAGATCGGCCGGATCCAGGTTCCCGCCAGGCAGGTTTCTTCCTGTTGCTTCTACGGATCCAACAAGAAGCTCTTCATCACCAGCGCCCGGGAGGGACTGGACGGAGAGCACGACGGAAAGCTCTTCATCTGCAATCTCAAGTGATACAAACAGAAAGGACCGTTCCCATGGGGGGACGGTCCTCTTTTTGTGCGTCTCGATCGGGACGCAGGAAGGTTATTTTTTTCGTATCTTGTCCGCCGGCAGGTAAGTCAGCAGAACTTCTGCCAGGTCTGCGGTGGAGATGGGCTTGCTGAGGTAATCCGTGAAGCCGTGTTCGAGATACAGTTCCTTTGCTCCCACGATGGCATTGGCGGTGAGGGCGATGTAAGGGGTCAGCTGGTTGAGATTGTCCTCCAGTTCCCTGGACCGCTCCAGGGCCTCGATGCCGTCCATATCCGGCATCATGTGGTCCAGGAAGATGATGTCGTATTTCTCCTGACAGATCAGGTCCAGCATTTCGGGGCCGCTGCTGCAACATTCCACCTGCGCCTGGGAGATCTGCAGAAGGTGTACCGCCACCTTCTGGTTGATCAGGTTGTCATCCACCACCAGAAGCTTTGCCTTGGGGCAGGTGAAGGTGTCCATGCGGTTCGCCTTCTTGTCTTCGGAGGAAGTGATCTTGCCGATATTTCCAACAGGCGTGTCATCGCGGATCTCCTGAGGGATGACGGTGACGAATTCCGTGCCCTTTCCGTACTCGCTCTTGCAGATGATGGATCCGCCCATGAGCCGGACATAGCTGGCTGCAATGGCCAGGCCAAGGCCGGTTCCTTCGATGTTCCGGTTCTTGTTGTAATCCAGGCGCTCAAACTGTTTGAAGAGCTTGTCCTGATCTTCCTCCCGGATGCCGATTCCCGTATCTTTTACGGAGACCGTCAGGAAGGGAGGCTGGGCCACGGTGTCCATGGTCACGTTCAGGGTGATGGAACCCTGAGGGGTGTACTTCACCGCATTGTTCATCAGGTTGATGAGGATCTCCCGGATGCGCTTGGGGTCGCCGTAAAGCTTTCGGGGGATCTGTTCCGACACGTTGGTGATGAGCTCCAGGCACTTTTCGTTGGACTTTACCCGGATCATGTTGATGACGCTGTTCAGCAGCTCGCCGATGTCGTATTCTTCCGGCATCAGTTCCAGCTTGCCCTGCTCCACCTTGGAGAAATCCAGGATGTCGTTGATGATGTCCAGGAGGGCATTGCTGGCGTCCCGGACACTCTCTGCGTACTCCCGGACGGGATCGCTGATGTCCTCCCGCAGGATCATTTCGTTCATGCCCAGGATGGCGTTGATGGGAGTCCGGATCTCGTGGGACATATTTGCCAGGAAGACGGACTTGGCAGCACTGGATGCCTGTGCCTGTGTGGTCTCTTCCCGCATGCGACGGATCCGCACCACTTCCTGATAGATGGAGAGCATCAGCAGGAGGATGAGGCCGATGGCAATGTAGAAACCGTCGTTGGTGTGGCCGGGAACGGAGACATGGAGCACTTCTGCCACGGCCATGGGAATAAATGCAAGGAAGCCGAGGCCGCCGATGAGGTAGTCCCTGTTTTTTACCTTCAGCAGGTCATAGAGCAGAACCCCTACCGTGAAGACCACAGCAACCCCGGTGTTGAGGTTGATCAGAGGCAGGGCCGTGTTGAAATCCAGGATTTCCGTAAACTGCAGAAAGGAAAAGACGAAGAATACCAACAGCAGTTCCAGGCTTGCCACATTGTAGATCTTCTGATACCGGCGCTTCTGCAGAATGTTCAGATAGGCCATGAAGGGATAGGGCAGCAGGATGACCAGAAGAAATTCCGAAATGCCATCGATGTAGTAGTTGTTGAAGAGGAAGGGATAGGTCAGGTTGTCGAAGAGGAGCCAGAGAGCCGCTACGTACACGGCGATACTCAGGTACATGAGGGCGAAACTCTTCTTGCTGCGGATCCGGAAAAAGATACAGAGCACGACCACAAGGGCATCGAAGACCAGGATGGAGAAGGCCAGCAGCAGGATCAGCATGTTGTCCATCAGCAGTTCCTGGATGAAACCGAAGATGTTGCCAATGTAGGCGGAGGACACCAGGAGGGTATCCTCGCCGACGTCCGTCCGGATCAGGGTCAGAGTCTTGCCCGCATCGGAAGGGTAAAGCTTGATGGGAAGCCACAGGCTCTTTACGTTGACTCCGAATTCGGAATGGCCGATGGGGTAATCCTCTCGGGGCTCTCCGTCCACTTCTACCCGAATGTTCTTGCCGGTCTTATAGAAGAGGTAGTATTCATCAGGAATCTCATCCGGGAGAACGGTGGAGACCCGGATCTCCTCCTGACCGACCACATAGAAGGCCACCGGTGCCGTGTCGGTGTCCGTAAAACCATTGATATCCGTATGAGTCCAGGGACCGTCATAGGTCTCGCACCGGGGATTGTAGAAAGTGGGGTGAAGGATCCCATACTGACCGATCATGAAAAAGATAAAGATCAGCAGGGCAATAGAAGCCATGATCCAGGCGATGGCTTGGTAGAGTTTATCGGGTGCCGGTTCCAGATGGTCGGCGTCAAATGTGTTCTTCGTCATGGGTGCGTTTCCTTATCATAACAGGAAAACAGTTACCGGTAACCGTCGCATAGAGCGACATAAGAGTCCATTTGATAAAAGTTTACTGTAAATATAAGAATTTGTACAGACAGTACTTAAGGAAAAGACGGATGACAAGGCATTTTTCTTGTGGTATTTTAGGAAAAAGCAGTTTGATGCAATATGAAAGCGCCCCATGAAAGGCATCGGGCCTTCAAGAGGACATGAGAAATGATCGAGATCGCCATAGTAGATGATGAAGATTCCTATGCTTCTCAGCTGAAGGAATTCATCGGTCAATACCAGCAGGAGAGCGGAAATTCCTTCCACATTACCGAATATCGTGACGGGGATGAGATCCTGGCTTCCTATCATTGCCAGTTTGACATCATCCTCATGGACATTCAGATGAAGTTCATGGACGGCATGTCAGCTGCGGAGGAGATCCGGAAGCTGGACAGCAAGGTGCTGATCATGTTTATCACCAATATGATGGATTATGCCATCCGGGGATACCAGGTGGATGCCCTGGATTACATCGTGAAGCCTGTGAGTTATTTCGCCTTCTCCCAGAAGCTGGACCGGGCGGTGTCACGGCTGGACAAGCGGTCCGGCTATGCCATGAGCGTCAACGTGTCTGCCGGATTGAAACGCCTGTCCGGGGATGAGATCCTCTATATTGAAAGCGAGGGTCATAATCTGATCTTCCACACCGGAAGCGGGACTTTCAGCGCCCGGGCCAAGATGCAGGATTACGAGAATGAACTGGTTCCCCACGGATTCTTCCGGATCAACAAGGGATACCTGGTGAACCTGAAATATGTGGACGGGGTGGAGGAGAGCAACTGTGTCATCGGGACCGACAGGCTTCTCATCAGCCGGGCCCGGAAGGCGGAGTTCATGACTGCCATCACAAAGTACATCAGCGCATAGCGCCGGTTGAAAGAACGAAGAGAATATCATCATTATGGAAATCTATCCTGATATACCGAGAATCTATACTGCCGTGGCGGAGTGGCTGTCCTGCATGATCTATTGCGCTGTGCTGAAACGCAAGGTGTCCAACAGGCGGTTCATCCCATCGGCCATTCTGTTTCTCCTGGTGCAGGGCACTTTCCTTGTGTTCACCCGGGATGTGCCCCAGGTCTTCTGGATCCCCTGCATGATGCTGGCCCTGTTGAACATGGGATTGTTTCTGTTCCTGAACTGCGATGCATCGAAGCAGAATCTGGTCTACTATCTGGTCAGTGCCTTCCTGCTGGCGGAGTTTGCCGCATCCCTGCAATGGCAGCTGGCCTGCTTCGTGATGATCCAGAACGATTCGTCCAGCCTGCAGATATTGCTCCTGGTGGGAATTTATGCTGTGGTCTTCGCCATCGTGTATGCCATGGAACACGCCTGGTCTGCCGAGGCGGTCTATTTTGACCTGACCCGGAACGAAATGCTGGCTTTCGTGGCCATCGGCATTGCGGTCTTTTCCCTGAGCAACATCAGTTTTGCCTCGGAAAACACCCCCTTCAGCGGTGCGGTCATCACGGATATCTTCTATATACGTACCTTGGTGGACTTCGCCGGCGTCATCATCATCTTTGCCTACAAGAGCCGGATCTGTGAGCTGGGAGCTCAGAAAGAACTGACGTCCATCAATTCCATGCTGAAGGAACAGTACGACAAATACCGCAGTTACCAGTCTTCCTTTGACATGATCAATATCAAGTACCATGATCTGAAGCACCAGATCGCGGGGCTGAAGGGAGAGACGGACCAGGAAGCCCGGATGAAGTGGATCGACGCCATGGAGCAGGAACTGGAGAGTTACCGGCCGGAGCTGCAGACCGGGAACCATGTGCTGGATACCCTCCTGGCCGGAAAGATGCTTTCCTGCAGACCTCACGATATCAAACTCACCTGCGTGGCGGAGGGGCAGCTTCTGGAATTCATGCATGTGACGGATATCTGTACCATTTTCGGAAATGCGCTGGATAATGCCATCGAGAGTGTTTCACTCATCGAGGATCCGGAGAAGCGGCTGATCCATATGATGGTGACGGCTCAGAAGAATTTCGTGTTCATTCAGGTCAGCAATTATTGCGAACTGAAGCCGGAGATCCGGGACGGTGAGCTCATGACCACTAAGATGGACAAGAAGAACCACGGATACGGCATCAAGAGTATCCGTTACACGGTGGAAAAGTACAAGGGCAATGTGGAGATCGGCATGAACAAGGACTGGTTCGAGCTGAAGATCCTGATTCCCATGTACTGCAAGATCCCGCAGAATTCTTAAACGAATAAGTTGTTGAAAACAGGATAATTCCTTCGGGAACTACCCTGTTTATTTGTGCATAAAATTGGGGTAGTATTGGAGAAATTGCTATACAATATTAACAAATATATGCTAAAGTTTAGTCAAAGGCTCTGAAAACTGTAATAATTATGACTTTAAAGCGGGAAAGTTTTAAGGGATATCTGACAAAAAACAGTTCATGACAGATTCGGAGCAGTTTGTGACAAAAACGGCACGATGGTCCGGAGCATGATAGGTTAACATGGACAGTATGACAAAAGACGCGTAAGGATACACCGGGATCTGCCGGAAGGCAAGGATCAGGAGGGACGAATGAACAAACAGGAAATCATCAAAAAAATGACTCTTGAAGAGAAGGCCGCTTTCCTCAGCGGAAAGAATGAGTGGCAGACCAGGGATTTTACGAGACTGGGGATCCCCTCCATCTTCTGCTCCGACGGCCCTCACGGTATCCGGAAACAGGCCGGAGCGGGAGATCATCTGGGACTGAACGAGTCCCTTCCGGCAACCTGCTTCCCCACGGCGGCTACCATCGCCAACAGCTGGGATGTGGATCTGGGCGAAGCTGTGGGTGATGCCCTGGGCGAAGAAGCCATGGCAGAGGGAGTGAACATCCTTCTGGGGCCCGGACTCAATATCAAAAGAAGCCCCCTGTGCGGACGGAACTTCGAGTACTTCTCCGAGGATCCCTATCTGGCAGGTAAGATGGCTGCTTCCTATACAAGAGGAATCCAGGGACGGGGTGTGTACTCCTGCCCCAAGCACTTCGCGGTGAACAGCCAGGAGATGCGCCGTATGGCCATGAACGCAGTGGTGGACGAGAGAACCCTGCGGGAGATCTACCTGACGGGATTCGAGATCGCCGTGAAGGAAGGCCATGCCAAGGCCATCATGAGCAGCTACAACGAAGTGAACGGCACTTACGCCAACGAGAATAAGCACCTGCTGAAGGATATCCTCCGCAATGACTGGGGATTTGACGGCATCGTCATCACCGACTGGGGCGCATCCAACGATCACGCTCTGGGCGTGCAGGCCGGCTCCGATCTGGAGATGCCCAACCCCGGACTGGACTCCGCAAGAGAACTGATGGAGGCGGTGAAGAGCGGCAAGATCAGCCAGGAGGATGTGGACGCCAGAGTGGAGTGCCTGCTGGATGCAGTGCTGACCCTGACGGAGAATGCAAAGCACCGGGTGGAAGTCTTCGATACCGAAGCTCACCACGATCTGGCCAGAAGAGCCTCCATCGAGAGTGCAGTCCTCTTAAAGAATGAGAACAATATCCTGCCTCTGAAGCCCAAGGCTAAGGTTGCCGTCATCGGTGATTTCGCCTTCGACCCCAGATATCAGGGCGCAGGTTCTTCCCTGGTGAACCCTACCAAGGTGGAGAAGATCGTGGATGTCCTGGGACAGTACGATCTTCAGGTGGTGGGATGCACCCGGGGCTACACCAGAAACGGTGCGGAAGATGCCGCAATGAGAAAGGAAGCGGTGGATCTGGCTGCCAGGGCAGACATCGTCCTCTTCTTCTTCGGACTCAACGAGATCAGCGAGTCTGAGGGCCTTGACCGCGAGCACATGCGGATCCCTCAGAATCAGATTACCCTGCTCCAGGAGCTGGGACAGGCCAATGCAAATCTGGTGGGCGTCATCAGCGCAGGTTCCGCCATCGAGATGCCCTGGCACCATTATTTCAAAGCTCTCCTGCACATGTACCTCAACGGTCAGGCGGGAGCAAGCGCATCCATGGATCTGCTCACCGGAGCTGCAACACCTTCCGGAAAGCTCAGCGAGTCCATGGTGAGACGTCTGGAAGATACCCCTGCTTACCGGTATTACCCCAGCCCTGAGCGGAATACGGAGTACCGGGAGAGCGTTTATGTAGGCTATCGCTATTACGGAACTGCCGGAGTGCCGGTGCTCTATCCCTTCGGATTCGGCCTTTCCTACACCACCTTCGAGTACTCGGATCTGCAGGTAGATGACAAGGGTGTCACTCTTACCGTGAAGAATACCGGAAGCCGCAAGGGTGCAGAAGTGGTCCAGCTCTATGTCTCCCTGCCGGAAGCAAAGGTCTTTCGCCCCGAGAGAGAGCTGAAGGGCTTCTTCAAGGTGAAGCTGGACGCAGGCGAGAGCAGGCAGGTCCGGATTCCCTTCGATGACAAGACCTTCCGCTATTGGAATGTGAAGACGGACAAGTGGGAGATCGAGGGCGGCACCTATGAGCTGAAGGTGGGCAGCAGCAGTGCAGACATCCGTTTGACGGGAACCCTGGAAGTGGCAGGTACCACGGAGCAGTACCCCTATCACACGGACCATATGGAGCACTACTACAGCGGACAGATCCACGAGGTTCCCGACAGAGAGTACGAGGAGCTTCTGGGCTACTCCATCCCCAGCGGAAAGTGGAGCGGACAGCTGGGCGCCAACGATGCCATCTGCCAGCTGTACTACGCAAAGAGCGGACTGGCAAGGTTCGCATATAAGAAACTCACGAATATGAAAAAGAAGTCGGAGGAGGCCGGTGTGCCGGATCTGAACATTCTTTTCATATACAACATGCCTTTCCGTGCCATGGCCAAAATGACCGGCGGTGCGGTGAGCATGGACATGGTCCACGGAATCCTGGACCTGGTGAACGGTCATTTCTTCGGTGGTCTTGGTAAGGTCATCAGCGGTTACTTCCGTAACAGCAGGGCCAACAAGCGCTACGAGAAGAAACTGAAGGAACTGAAAAACGAATAGAAGGGAGGAGGTAAAGTGAATTTCTGGAATAATTTTGCCGAGAAGCATCCTGTTGCGGCAAAGTGGATCAGAGAGGGAGGCCTTTTCATCATCGTCAGCAATCTGATCACGGTCTTCAAGTACTTCATTCTCCAGTTTTTGCCTAAGGCATTCGCCTTCATGCCGGAGACCGACTACGGTTGGCCCGGTATCCCGGTGAAACTGTTCGGGATCGATTTCCTCTGGAACATCATCGGTTACGATCAGGCCAGCGGCGGAATGAGATACTTCTGGGCCTACATGGTGGCCATGGTCATCGGTGAGTGCATCAACTTCCCGATCCAGAGAAGCTTCGTATTCCGGAGCAAGGGAAACATTTTCTATCAGGGAATGTGGTACCTCCTGGCATTTGTGGTCATCACCTGCATTGTGAACTCCATCAACTGTGTCTGGGTCGCAGTGGCAGGGCATTTCGTTCCCGATTTTGTCTACAACATCGGAACGATCGTCATGAACGGAGGAATCTCCATGGTGGTCTTCTTCTTCGTGAATAAGATCATTTTCCCCGAAGGGGAAGCAAAGAAAGTCGAGGAATAAGGGAAGCCTCGGTCTTTTGGGTCACCCCGCCCCTGTGGCGGTTAACCAATAGCTATACTACACATTGGGAGGAAAAAGTATGTTAGCAATTAATTGGGATGACGTCTTAAACGTATTGACGTCCATCAAGCCGCATCTGATCGCCATCGGCGTGATCGTTGCGGTCTGGCTTATCGTGACGATCGCTGTCATGAAGCTTCAGAAGCCCCTGAAGAGAAAGATCAGAGGTACTGCCCTGGTAGCAATGCTGCTGGCAGTGGTTGTTGTCGTAAACCTGATCCTGACAGGCCCTATGAGCACCATGATGGACCTGATCTCCGGAAAGGGTAACATTTCCGCAAAGACCTCCAAGGAGGCGCAGGAGCTTGCTGTGGAGATCGCTGAAGAAGGTATCGCTCTTCTGGAGAATGATGACAACCTTCTTCCTGTGGCTTCCGGCTCCAAGCTGAATGTCTTTGGCTGGGCTTCCACCAACGTCATTCTGGGCGGCGCAGGCTCCGGTGCTCTGAATGCATCCTACGAGACCGTTTCTCTTCTTCAGTCTCTGGCAGATGCAGGCATCAGCACCAACACCGAGCTGACGGATTTCTATACTTCCTACAAGGCTGACAGACCCGAAGTCGGCATGTGGGCACAGGATTGGACTCTGCCTGAGCCTAACGTATCTCTTTACAGCGATGCGATGATGGCAAACGCAAAGGCATATTCCGACACCGCAATGATCGTTATCAGCCGTTCCGGCGGTGAGGGCGCAGACCTTCCCAACGACATGGTTGGTATGATCAATGGCACTTATCAGGATGGCACCACCTACACCGCAGGCGTCTATGATGACAGCCTGAATGCAGGCAATGACTGGGATGCAGGCGATCACTATCTCCAGCTCACCAACCGTGAGGAAGAGATGATCGATCTGGTCTGCTCCAACTTCGACAAGGTCATCCTGGTTTACAACGGTGCAAATGCATTCGAACTCGGCTTCGTTGAGGATCATCCTCAGATCAAGTCCGTACTTTGGGCAGCAGGACAGGGCCACGTGGGTATGACCGCCATCGGCGAGATCGTTACCGGTAAGGTGAACCCTTCCGCAAAGCTGATCGACACTTATGTCTATGACATGAAGCAGACTCCCTGGTGGAACCACTCTAGTGATTTCAACTACAACAACATGGATGACATGGCTTATGTTTCCATGAGCTGGATCACCGGCGCAGAGTCCACCGCTCTGGTATCTTTCATCGACTATGTCGAGAGCATCTACGTAGGCTATAAGTTCTATGAGACCGCAGCAGTAGAAGGCCTCATTGATTATGATTCCGTAGTTCAGTATCCTTTCGGATACGGTCTGTCCTACACCACCTTCGAGCAGAAGATGGGAGATATCACCGAGTCCAACGGCACCATCAGCTTTGATGTGACCGTCACCAACACCGGCGCTGTTGCCGGCAAGGATGTAGTGGAAGTTTACTACAATCCTCCTTACACCAACGGCGGTATTGAGAAGGCCAGCGCTAACCTGATCCAGTTCGAGAAGACTTCTCTGCTGAAGCCCGGCGCTTCCGAGACCATTAAGATCTCCTTCGCAGCAGAAGAGATGGCTGCCTATGACAGCAAGGAGTTTGGCGGATACCTCCTGGAGGAGGGTGACTATGTCATCTCCATCAACTCCGATTCTCACAACGTGATCGATTCCAGAGTTTACAGTGTTGGCTCCACCGTTTACTACGGCGGCGAAGAGGGCAGAGACAGTGATGTAGAGACTGCTACCAACCAGTTCCAGTTTGCAGAGGGCGAGATCGAGTATCTGTCCAGAGCAAACGGCTTTGCAAATTATGATTCCGCAACGGCTGCTCCTTCTTCCTACGAGCTGAGCGCCGATGCAAAGGCATCCTTCTACAACATCAGCAACTATCTGACTGCAGAAGCAACTGCGGCAGACGAGGATCCCAACGCAGCACCTATCACCACCGGCGCAAGCAACGGCCTGCAGCTGGTTGATATGGTAGGCCTGGCAAAGGATGATCCCAAGTGGGATTCCTTCATGGATCAGCTGACTCTGGAAGATATGAATGCAGTCATCTCCCTGGGCGGCTACCAGACCAACTCCATCGACAGTGTCGGCAAGGTTCGCACCAATGACTGTGACGGCCCTGCATCCATCAACAACAACTTCACCGGCGCAGGTTCCATCGGATTCCCTGTCGGTGTTGTGATCGCAGCAACCTGGAACAAGGATCTGGCTCGTGCATTCGGCGACAGCATCGGCAAGATGGCTGATGAGATGGATGTATCCGGTTGGTATGCTCCTGCTATGAATAACCACCGTTCCGCATTCGCGGGCAGAAACTTTGAGTACTATTCTGAGGATGGCGTGCTGGCAGGTAAGATC
>JAEEGL016585841.1_pt1 | contig 13604 bp, 7 predicted proteins | sample 9134231 | NCBI WGS metagenome assembly JAEEGL01 (sample SAMN16246548, study PRJNA631951) | gut metagenome | biome: gut microbiome; feature: rumen; material: fiber-attached | host: Bos | place: Iran: Karaj | collected 2018-10
ACCAGTAACATTTGAAATACAAACTGATGATTATAGACCAGCGAGATTTATAACACAAGAAGATTTGGAAATTGCATCTGGAAAAAATAATTTAACAGCAGTAGGATCTTTTGATAATATAAACTTTATTTTTGAAAATACAACATATGCAAACACAACTGGTCATTCTACTGTATGGCTAAAGGAAAGTGGAACAACAAGATATAGATATCATAAAAATGGTCGAAATCTTGTATCAGCAGATGCAAACAGTAATAATGCTGTAAGACCAGTAATAGAAGTACCTCTATCAATGATAGAAGACTCATATATCGTTAGATTTAATCCAAATGGTGGAACTGTTGCAAATGAATATTTAAATGTCTTAAAAGGAAATTCATTAGGAACATTACCAACGCCATCAAATGGAACTTATCCATTTGGAGGATGGTATACGGATACAACATTTGCTACACAAATAGATGAGAATACTACTCCAGAAGGTTATGATACATATTATGCAAAATGGGTATTACCAGTGTCAGAAGCTGAGTTAGCATCAGACACGATGATGATGGAAAAAGACGAACAAGCAAGTATTATCATAAATAATGCTAGCAATTTAGAACCATACACCTTTGCATCTAGTGATACATCAGTAGCAACTGTTGATCAAAATGGTTTAGTAACTGCTATTGGTGAAGGAACAGCTATTATTACTATAACGGGAACGGAATCTCAAACAACTAAACAAGTTACAGTTACGGTAACATCATCAGTAATAGAATACACAGTAATATTTGACTCTCAAGGTGGAACTCCTGTTGCTAATATGACAGTTGAAAGAAATACTGCTATTGGAACACTACCATCTACATCGAGAACAGATTATGATTTTGTTGGTTGGTATACAGATACAAATTATACAACTCAAGTTACAGAAACAACTATTATTGATACCGATAATACAACATTCTATGCAAAATGGATCCCATCAGATGCTTTAGTAGAAATGAATGGTGAATATTATGAAACCCTTCAAGAAGCACTTGATTTAGCACCAACAACGCAAACAACTATTAAATTATTAAAAGATTTAACAATAACATCAACTCACTTAACTACGAGTGGTAATCAAAAATATTGGGGAAATCTTTATGATAGAAATACAGGTAAGAACATAATATTTGATTTCCAAGGGCATACTGTTACAAATAATACGACTGATGTATATATTGTAAGATCTAAGGCTACAATTGAAATTAAGAATGGTACAATTGTTAATAACGCTAACGGTAAAGGTGCTGTTGAATCTAACGATAAATCAATGACTGTTAATAACATGACGATAATAGCAACAGGTAATAGACAAGCAGCATATGTTGATAACACGGGTTCAATAATTATTAAAGGAAATTCAGTATTATCTGCTAATGCTTTAGTAGAATCAGGAAAGAATAGAGCAACTGTTCAGTGTGCATCAGCCTCTGGTAAATTAACGATTTTAAGTGCAACAATTAGTTCTTCATCAGGTTATGCTGTATCAAATGCTTGTAATGATGGAAATGTAGTTATAGGACAAAAAGATGACTTGTATAACACGGAATCAATAGTTATTACTGGTGGAAAAAATGGTATTTATTCTACGAAGAAATATGCAATATATGATGGTATGATAAAAGGTGTAACAGCAGCTGTTAACCAAGAATCTTATATTGATGGTATTGAAGATAACGCTACAAAAGTTAATGATACAGAAGGTGATTATAAGAGATTGTATTATACAGTTCCACAACCACCAACAAATGTAAGATTAACTCTTGATGCTAATGGTGGCGAAGTTAATCCAACATATAAAATAATTGAATTAGGAAATCCTGTAGGAACACTTCCAACACCAACAAAGGGTATATATACTTTTGAAGGTTGGTATACAGAAGATGATGTGTTAGTTACATCACAAAGAATTCCAGAAGCAGATGAAACATATCATGCCGTATGGAGTTATGATTCATCTGATGAAATAATAGAGCATGATATAATGCCTGCAGCTGTAAGAAGTTATTTCAATAATATAAGTTCATGGGCAAGCGGTGCAACAGATGCTGATCACGCAAGTTTCGACACGGCTATGATGAATAACTTTAATAGTAATAATTGTAAGTACTTCAAAAACTATGACAATAGAGATGTTGAAGAAGGTGGAAGTGTTTACTGTGATCAACCAAATCAATATGATACTGGTATAACAGATACTATTAAAGTATACAAATCTAATACTTCAAAGGAAAAAGGCGATGAAGCTACATACGTAACCGTCAATAATGGCAAAATATATAACATGATTCCTGGTGAAATTTATAAATGGGAATTAGCAACCGACTCTAATGTATATGGTTATGTAAAAGCTGTTGGTGAAAGAAGACTAATCTCTATTGATAATAATACTGGTATAAATAAGATGCGTAATGTAAGAGATCTAGGTGGTATTAAAGTAGATAAAGATGGTGATGGTACTATCGATGGTACCATCAAATACGGAGTTCTTTATAGAGGAGAAAGAATCATCAATGGTAGTGGACCTTTACTAAATAAGTTAGGAATAAGAAATGAATTAGACTTACGTGCTTCAAGTGATCATGGTAGTAATAATGAAGATACATTGGCTAATAATATTACTAATGGAAGTTCAAATTCATTTGAAATTAGACATTATATAATTGATTATGAAAACTATTTGACTAACTATAATACAGCAAGAGCAGCTCTAAAAAAAGTAATGACAGAAGTAGTTAATACTACTGATGAAGATTATGCAATGTTCTTCCATTGTCGAATTGGTGCTGATAGAACTGGTACTTTGGCATACTTAATCGAAGGTATTTTAGGAGCCCCAGAAGAAGAAAGATATCGAGACTACGAATTAACTTTATTCTATGGCTTTAGAGATAGAACAAGATTCTATTCAATAAAACCAGGTGGCGAAGCACCAAATGATAAGAAATTTGTATATTTAAAATCAATCATGTTAAATAATAATAAAGAAGATGTATATGCTTGGTATATGAAAGGTAGTACAGATCAAAATGCTGATAATGCCCTAATTCAAGCATTCAAAAATAAAATGATTGAAGATTTATAAAAGACTACAACGTAGTCTTTTATAATGCTATAAAAAGATTCTTTTTACAGTAAAATGTTTCCTTTTTACCATTAAATTAATATAATAGAAAACTTTTTTGATATAATTAAGATAGAATAAGAGGTTATTATGAAATATAAGATTAATAAAACTCCCATTGTAGCGATAATATTTATAATTTTAATAATAGGAAGTTTATTTGCTGCCCTAAATATGAAAAGTATAAATAGTTACTTCAATAAAGATGTTTTAGATAATAACAATAATTATCAAGATAATAATAACGATAATAATCACGAAAACAATAACAAAAACAATAATAATAAGAAAAATAGCAACGGAAATAATAATAGTAATAATCAAGATAATAACAACAATAACAATAATAACAATAATACCAACAATAACAATAACAACAATAATAATAACAATAACAATAATAACAATAACAACAATAATAATAACAATAACAACAATAATAATAACAATAACAATAATAACAACAATAATAACAATAATAATAACACATTAACCATACAATTTTCTTTAAACGGCTCTGAAGAAATAAATATAGTAGTTGGAAGTAAATGGACTGATCCTGGTTTTGAAGCGATTGGTAGTGATGGTAAAAATTATAATGGAAATGTTATTGCTAAAGGTCGTGTTAAAACAAACACTGTAGGTGATTATACTATAACTTATGTATTAAAAGTTAATAATATTAGAAAAACTCTAACAAGAAAAGTTCATGTTAAGTCTAAAGATATAGCAGTAAAATCAATTAATTGTGATAAAAGTAGTTATACAATTAATGTTGGAGGAAGTGTAAAAGTTATTCCTAAATATACTCCAAGTGATGCAACACAAACGGGTGTTACATATACGAGTAGTAAGACTTCTACTGCAACTGTTGATAAAAATGGAAAAGTAGTTGGAAAAGCAAAAGGAGAGGTAACTATAACCATTACATCAACTAAAAATAAAAAGATAAAAGGTACATGTAAAGTTACTATTAATGAAAAAAAAGCTTCATCTAATTCAAAAGATGTGGCTGTTAAGAAAATATATTTATCTTTAGATTCAGTAAATACAAACCTTGAATATGCATCTATTATTTTAAATATAGGCGAAACGATGAATGTCAAAGCGATTATTGATCCATCGAATGCAACTAATAAGACTGTTACTTGGACAAGTAATAAAGAAAAAGTTGCTAAAGTAAATCAAAATGGAAAAATAATAGCTGTTGCTTCTGGTACAGCAACAATAACTGTAAAATCTAATAATGGAAAAACAACAACAATAACAGTAAAAGTTCCTAAAAAAACAGATGTTCTAATAGCTAATGATGGAACAATTAATAATAGTTACTTTGGTATTGTTAAGAATGCATCAACAAATAAACTTGCGGAGCAAACAAGTAGGGGTTTAACGGCAGCAATTAACTATGCTGGTATGCATGGAATTAAAAATATTAAATTAAGTAAAGGTACATATATTTGTAAATTAGTTGAATATCGTGAATTTGGTAGAGGAAGTTTACAAAATGGTGATTATAATCAGTCTTGTATTCATATTACACAATCTAATATTAACTTTGATCTTAATGGTTCTACACTTGAATTAAAGTCATCAAATATGCCAAAGAGTAGATTAATATATATTGGTCAAGCAACAAATGTTAGTGTATTTAATGGAACCTTAAAAGGTGATTATAAAAATCATTCGTGCCAAAAAGGTGGTAAGTGGGATATTATTAATAAAGGTGGTTGTCCGAAAGATAGTAGTCCATCACATGAATCATTACACGGAATTTTAATGCAAGGAGTTAGAAATGTAAAAATAAAAAATCTTACTATTAAAGAATTTGTAGGTGATGGTATTACTATCTTAAATCCTGAATGTAAAAAAGATATGTGTTATTCAAGCGATAAGAAATATAAGTACTATAAATCAGAAGGTGTTGAAATATCAAATAACACTATTCATACTACAGGAAGAAATGCTATATCAATTATTTATGGAGAAAATATTACAATTAAAGGAAACACATTTCATGACAATAAACATGGAATCGATTTAGAGCCAAATGATATAAAAGAATTAATAAATAAAATCACGATAACGGAAAATACAATCTATAATGTTAGAAAAAACACATCAATTGCTCTACATAGAGCATATAATGTGACAATAACTAAGAATAAATTATCTAATGTTACAGGAGCTAGATATGTTGAACCTACCCAAGCTAATCCTACAGGTGGAGATAGAAGAGGTTATAAAAGTATTAATGAAATATATAGTAATGTAAAATTAAGTGGAAATAAAGTTTATAAAGCCAAAGAAAATTTCCTAACAGATGCCTTTCTAAATAAACATAATATTTGCTTTGTTATTTGTTATAGGCCGGGTAATGGTGGTTATTGGCAAAATTTCGATAATAAATGGTATTTTGTTGATAGTAATACTACACAGTTCTATAAAAATCGAAAAGCAACTATAAGTGGTCATGAATATACTTTTGATAATAACGGAGTATGTATTAAAGGTTATGATTGCTAATTAACAAAAAAGAAGTGTAAAACTTCTTTTTTTTGTTAATAATTATTAATAACTTATTGTTATATGGTATAATTTAATATAGAAGTAGGATATATGAAGAGTATTTTAAAAGGGATTTTTATCATAACGTTAGTACTATTGTTTGCAACTGCATGTGGTGAAGATAATCAAGGCAGCAATAACAATAATAACAACAATAATAATAATAATCAACCAAAGATTTATGAAGTTATCTTTGATTCTAACGGGGGAACATCAATTTCTAAACAAAATGTTCTTGAAGGCGGTGTTGCTAGTAAACCAGCTAACCCTATTAAGAATGGTTATACTTTTAAAGGATGGTATTTAGATAATCAGTTATATGATTTTAATACCAAGATTACAAAAAGTATTATATTAAAAGCTGAATATGATAAAGAGAAGTTTAAAATTACTTTAAATTGTAATGGTGGAGCGGTATCTAATAGTGTAATATTAACCACAGGTAATGATTTCTTTAATAAATTACCAACACCAACAAGAAGTGGTTATACTTTTGCTGGTTGGTATACTGATATGACTTGGGCTAATAAAGTAACATCAAGTACGACGGTTACTTCTAATACGACCTTTTATGCTAAATGGGAGCAAGAAGGTCCTCCAGGTATTAGTATTCAAATATCTAAAAAAGAAATGAAAACAACAGAACGACAATCGCTAAAAGCTATTCTTTCACCTGGTAATACAGTTGAAACTGATGTTACTTGGACAAGTAGTGATACTAAGATAGCTACAATTAGTAAAAGTGGTGTTGTTTATGCTAAGAAACCAGGAACAGTAACAATTAGTGTTAAAAATAAAAGTGGTTATACTGCTAAAGTTGATGTTAAAATAACGAAAATTAAAATTGCTTTAATTGGTAATAGTAAGACTTATCGTGGATCAATTAAATCTGGTAGTGTTTATCATGAACTTGTAAATATTTTCGCTAATAGAGGGACTGAAGTAGAATTTACTGTTATTTCTAAAGGTGGATCATCTTTATATCAAAAAGCCAATAATGAAATAAAGAATATGGACTTTAATAAATTTTGGAATAAAGCATATGATGTTGCTGTTTTACAAGAAAGTACCGCTTTTACTTCAAGTTCTAATATTAATGAAAGCAAGGGCTTAGATGATGGTGTTAATTTAACTATTCAAAAGTTAAAGGCTAAGAATCCTAAAATAACGATTTATTTACGAGAAACTTATAATCGATATAGTGATATTAATAATTGGTATTCTATGCAAGATAAGAGCGTTAAAAATGTTGCTACAGTTTCTAAAAAATATAAAATAAAGACTATTCATGATGGTACAATATTTACTAAATATGTTAAAACTTATGATAAGACTTCTAAGAAGTTGGGAGATGAATATTTAGAGAAAACAGACTCTAAGAAAAATCATTTAGCTCCAAAAGGCGCCTATTTATTAGCAGCTTGTATTTATCGTGAACTTACCAATAGACAAGCTCCAAATATTAAGTATTATCCACAAGGAGTTAATAAAACAGAAGCTCAAGAATTATTAAAAATAGCGAATGAATGTTAGGAGTTAATATGAATAAGAAATTATTTATTACAGCGATTTTAAGATATTTAATGGGTGTTATCATCGTAGGATGCTTATTATTTATTTCTGCTGGTACCTTTAATTATTGGTATGGTTGGTTATTCATGGGAATATTATTTGTTCCGATGTTTATAGCAGGACTTATTATGATGGTAAAAGATCCCCATTTATTAAAATCACGTCTTGACTTAAAAGAAAAAGAAAATGAACAAAAAGAAGTTATTGTTTATAGTGCTTTAATGTTTATTAGTGGTTTTATTATGGCTGGTCTTAATTATCGTTTTAGTTGGTTAATGCTACCAGATGCTATTGTTATTATTGCTAGTATAATGTTTATTATTGCTTATATATTATATGCTGAAGTTTTAAGAGAAAATACTTTTCTAGCAAGAACTATTAAAGTAGAAGAAAATCAAAAAGTTATTGATACAGGTTTATATAGTGTTGTAAGGCATCCAATGTATTCCATAACTTTGATCTTATTCTTAACAATGCCATTAATATTAAATTCTATTATTTCATTTATTATCTTCTTCATTTATCCATTAATTATTGTTAAAAGAATTAAAAATGAAGAAGAAGTATTAGAGAAAGAATTAAAAGGTTATATAAACTATGAAAAGAAAGTTAAATATCGATTAATTCCATTTATATGGTGAGGAGTAATATGAGTGAATTTGAAAGTTTAAAAAAAGCTGTTGGAACAACAAAAATGAGGGGTGTTAATTTAGGTGATGTTGGTGAAAAGGAACTAATTCATATTAGTGATGATGGATTTGTAGAACTTGCTTATCGAATTTGTGCTCATTTTCAAAGAAACGATGAAAAATGGGCGCAAGAATACCGCGATGGAACGGGTTTTATGCATAAAATTGATTTAGAAAGAGCAGCTTTCCATCAAAAAAGAGCTGATAAAATGCGTGAATTAATTAGTGATGAAGAAGCTTATAAAAAACGTGTAAAAAAAGCTTTAATTTATCTAGAAGCATTTTGTTTAACATATTTAAATAAATGTAGTTATAGTGATATAGCACCTTTTGCTATTGAAGATGGTAAAGTAAATGTGCCAAATGGAACACCTGTTCATAGTACTTTGTTATCACAACTACCTGGTATCTCAAGAGGGGGGCTCTTAGCATCTGAATGGTTTGGAGAAATAGAATCTGAACAAGAAGGTAGATTTTGTTGTTTCTTAGCAAGAACATCTGGATCTGGTTCAAGACAAAGACCAATAAGTACTAGCCACGCGAAACTATTTTTTGATATGGATTCACCACTAGCTAAATTATTATTTGGTATGGATTTCTTTACATATGAAGAATTAAAAAGGAATAATCCAGAACGTATTAAAGAAATATTCTTACCGGAAATAATTGAATTATTTGAAGCGGTTGTTGAACCTCTTTCTCCAGGTGGTGTGGATATGCATACAGGAACTGATTCAAGAACGGATGCCTGGTTAGCCATTCCTGGTGGCATCCCACCGCAATTAGTTAAGGGTATTATGCTAAGTTCAAAAGAAGAAAAACTTGAAGAATTAATAAATGAATGTAGTGAATTATTCCCTAACGCCGTTATTTTTGATGAAAATTATACTGTATTAAGAAAACCTATTTTAAGTGGTAGTGGTGAAAAAGTAGGCGCAATATGATTAACTACACGGATAAGGAATCCTTAATTGTTAATCAATGTCATAAAGGTCCATTTCATACATTAGTTACCAAATTATCAAATGAAGAGTTTGATGAATTAGTAAATAAATTAATGATGAATGATGATTCTTATGCTTTAATATCTTTAATTGCTATTTATCGTGACTTTAATCGTAATAAAATAATTATGTATTTTATTAATAAAGGTAATCTTGATGAATTATTATCTTTCCTAGATTATTGTTATGATTTTGAAGGTTATAATAATCCATTAGATCAAACTTTTATAGTCGATCAATTAATAAAGAAAAATGATATTAACTTTATTAAAGAATTATTAGCAAGTAATAATTTATATTTTTTAACAAATAAAAAAGAAAAAGAACGTTTAGAGAAATTCTCTAATTAATAGAAAGAAAAAGGGACATATGAATAATAAGAAAGTAATATATTTAATTATTGGTATCGTTATATTAATTATCATTATTTTAGGCTTTATTCTATATAATAATAGAGATATTAATTTTATTATTAATGATAAAAATATTCTCTTAAAAATAGGAGAAACTAAAAAAATAGATTATAGTTTAAATAGAAATAATATAAATATTATATGGTCAAGTAATAATGATAGTGTAACAATTAATGAAGTTGGTGAAGTAACTGCTAATAGTTATGGTGATGCTATAATTACTGGAAAAATTTTAGATGGTGATAAAGAAATTATTGATACTTGCACTATTAAAACATATTCTGGTGAAGAAGGAGTAGCTATTCAAGAAATAAGTGTACCAGAAGGATACTTATTAATGAAACCATCTAGTAGTTATCAATTACCATTTACTATTGTCCCTAGTAATGCGTATATTACTTCAATTAATTATACTGTAAGTGATAATAATGTTTTAGAAGTTAAAGATAATCTAGTAATATCCAAACAAGAAGGCGAAGCATTATTATCAATGATTGTTAATAACAATATTAATAATAAAATATTAGTTAAAGTAACTAGTAAAGTTAACGATAATAAAATAGTTAAAATGTTGAAAGATATTATTTTTGATGATAAAGAATTAACTATGGAAATGGGTGATAAAAAGAAGTTAAATTATACGATTGATCCAGTTGATAGTTATGTTGAAGAAATAATATGGTCAACAGATAATGAAAAAGTTGTAAAGATAGTTGATGGTGAAGTAGAAGCAATAAACATGGGTGAAGCTAAAGTAACCGCTAAAGTTAATAATATTGAAGCATCTGTTAAGATAACAGTCAAAGTTTCTAAGGAAGAAATGATTATTGACACTTATCCTAAAACAACGATTAAAGTAGGCGAAACAACGAATATTAAAGCTCATTTATCGCCTAAAGGTATTAATGATAAAATTGAATATACTAGTAATAATACTAATGTCATTAAAGTAGGTGATAATGGTAGTATTACTGGTGTTAATAAAGGAAGTGCTATTGTTACTTTGAAAATAAGTAATGGTAAAACGAAAAATATTACTATGAATGTAAACCCTCGTAGTGGATCAATTAATGGAACGGGTAACTTATGGGGATATAAAACATTAGATCCTAAAGTACCAGTTTTAGCGGATAGAGCTTTTTATCAAAAATTAATGCAAAATGGTACGGGTACATTACAAAATAATACTTATACAATATCATCAGAAGGATTAACTTTTACATATGATATTGCTAATAGTTTATTATCAGTTAGTAATAAAAGAATAAAAGTAAGAGTATATTATCCTCCTAACGAAGACTTAAGTACTATAAATACTTTAGTATATATGGGCGGTCGTGGTGAAACTAACTTTGGTGGAATCTTTAGCAGTATTAATAAGAATCCATCAATGGTCAAGAGTGCTGGTATTATCGTATTATTAGCAGAAGGTAATAATACAAATTTTGATGGTGCTTCAGGAGCATATACGACGAAGTTTGTGCAAGCGATTACGAAACAAAAAAAGGGTGCTAAGAATTCTATATTAGGTTTTTCTGATGGCGCTCATAAAGTAATGCATGCTTCAAAACTAGCAACTTATGATAAAATAATAGTATTTAGTGGTTATGTTGATGGTGCTGGTAGTTTAGAAAATGCCAAAAATAGTGAAGTGTTATTTATTATTGCACCTAGTGATGGTAACTATAGTCAAGCGCAGTCTGCCCTTTGGAATATGCGAGCTGGTTATAAGAATGTTACTATTATGTCTATTGGAACGGATATGGCAACTAAATTTAGTAGTCATTTCCTAGTTATTAATCCAGGATCACTAATGAAAAATGGTCATTTATCAGAAAATGTTATGTTATCTGGAATAATAGAGTATGCTAATGACTAAAAAAGGAGATCAAAATGATTGAAATTAAAAATGTAACAAAAAAATATGGCGAGAAAGTAGCAATAAAAGATGTTTCTTTTAATGTCGAAGATGGCGAAATATTTGCTTTTATTGGCCATAATGGAGCCGGTAAAACAACTTTAATTAAAGCAATTGTTGGTATTCATGATTTTAATAATGGAGATATTTTAATAAATGGTAAAAGTATTAAAGAAGAACCAATTGCTTGTAAAAAGGAAATTGCTTATGTACCAGATAATCCTGAATTATATGAAAACATGAAAGCGATTGACTTTATTAATTTTATTTGTGATATGTATGAAATACCACAAGATAGAAGAGATAATAGTATTCGTAAATATGCAAAAATGTTTGAAATTGATGGTAATTTAAATGATACAATTAATTCTTTTTCTCATGGTATGAAACAAAAGATTGCTTTAATTGCAGCTTTAGCTCATGAACCAAAAATATTAATTATGGATGAACCATTTGTTGGCCTTGATCCAAAAGCGGTTTTTGATGTTAAAGAAGTTATGAATGAAATGATTAAAGAAGGAAAAATAATATTTTTCTCAACACATATATTAGACGTAGCTGAAAAATTATGTTCAAGAGTTGCTATTATTAAAAAAGGTGAACTTGTTAAAGTTGGTACGATGAAAGAAATAAAAGGTGATAAATCTCTTGAATCAGTCTTCTTAGAATTGGAGAAATAGTATGAAAAAATTATTTTCTCTTATTAAAGCTATCATGACAGAAGACATGAGTTTGTTTAGGATTAAAAGTAAGAATGAAAATAATCGAACAAAAGTTTTATTACCAATAGTACTTTATTGTATTATGTTATTCTTATTCTTTAGCTATGCTAATATGATAATAGCACCATTACATGAATTTCATATGGAATATGCTGGTTTAACTATGTTTATTCTATTAACGTCTTTTTTATCTTTAATACAAGGTGTGTATAAGTCTAGTGGCTTATTATTTAATTGCAAAGACGATGATTTATTATTTTCGTTACCATTAAAGAAGAGTACGATTTTATTCTTAAGAATTTTTAAATTTTATACTTTTGAATTATTATATAATACAATGTTTTTATTACCTGCAATGGTAGCTTATGCTATTTATGTTAGAGTGGGCGTATCTTACTATTTATTATCTATTTTAGCTTTACTATTATTACCGGTAATACCAATAGCTATATCTAGTATTATTGGCATGATTATTAGTTTTATCTCCAGTAGATTTAAAAAACAAAATATGGTGCAAACTGTTATTTCGATGATCTTTTTACTAGGTATTATGTATATGTCATTTAACTCCGAAAACTTAGTAGAAAAGTTAACCCAAAATGCTTCAAGTATTAGTGATATGATTACTAAGTTATATCTTCCAGCAGGGTTATATATTAATTTAATATTAAATTTTCATATTAAAGATTTATTAATTTTCATAGTTTTAAATATTTCTGTTTTAGTATTTGTAACTATAACTTTTAGTAGAATATATTTTAATATTAATTCACGTGTTAAATCTATTAAGACAGGTAAGATTAATAAAAACTATCAGGTTAAAACGAATAAACCTATTAAAGCTTTAGTTACTAAAGAATTAAATCGTTTTAAGAATTCACCAGTTTTTGTTACCAATGCTGCTTTTGCTCTAGTATTATTTATAGTTGGTTGTATTGCCATTGTTTTAAAATATGATAGTATAGCAAATTCTATTAATAGTGAAATAGGTATTTCTTTTGATAAAATTAGATTATATGTACCACTTGCTTTGTTTGCCTTTATTATGTTATCTAGTTTTATGACATCAATTACTAGTTCGATGATTTCTCTAGAAGGTAAATCTTTTAATATTTTAAAAAGTCTTCCAGTAGAAGCTCATGTTATACTAAATGCTAAAGTATTAACGGCTCTAGTTATTATGATCCCTATTTTATTAGTTGGTGACTTGATTGTAATTATTAAGTTTAGTCTTAATATTATACAAGTATTATTATTAATTATTGCATCTATTGTTTTTCCATTAGTATCTGAAACGATTGGTATTATTGTTAATTTGATATTCCCTAAAATGGATGCACAGAATGATACTGAAGTTGTTAAACAAAGTACTAGTTCAATGGTATCGGTATTAATTGGTATGTTCTTGTTAATTATTACGATGGTAGGAATTATAATTTTAGGACTTATTAATATTTATTTATCAATGATAACAATCTTAATTATTTATAGTTTGATTTATCTTGGTTTATATTATTATCTTAAGAAAATAGGCCCTAAGAAATTTAATGAAATATGC
>JAEEGL016650412.1_pt1 | contig 13604 bp, 15 predicted proteins | sample 9134231 | NCBI WGS metagenome assembly JAEEGL01 (sample SAMN16246548, study PRJNA631951) | gut metagenome | biome: gut microbiome; feature: rumen; material: fiber-attached | host: Bos | place: Iran: Karaj | collected 2018-10
TCAGAGACTGAATGTGTTCACTTGTTTCGTCGATAAAAATATCGAGGTATTGACTTACATCCATCTTTTAGACCCCCAGTTTCCTTGCTACCCTGTCTGCCACTTCCGTAATCGGTGCCGATTCATTGGATAAACCGGCTAAATCAGCCGCCTTCGGCATACCGTATACGACACAAGTGTCTGCGCTTTGGGTAATGCAATAAGTGTTTTTTGTTGCGCGGATTTCTTTGATTCCTTCCGTTCCGTCGCTTCCCATTCCGGTGAGCACGACACAAAGCACACTCTTAATCGGTAAAGCGGCGATGGTACGGAATGTTACGTCTGCACAAGGTTTTAAATTGTTAACCGCAGGTGCATCCGAAAGAGAACTAACCATTTTACCCGAACTGTTCATCTTAATCTCCAGATGTTTTCCTCCGGGAGCAATGTAAATAACGTCATTCTTTAAAACTTCATTATCTTCTGCTTCTTTCATAAGCAAATTAGAAGTCTCACTGATACGTTCCGCCAGCGAAGCGGTAAATCCTTTTGGCATGTGCTGTACAATCACACCCGGTACTCCGATAGATTTGGGAAGCATCGGAATAAATGTTCTAAGAGCCTGCGGACCTCCGGTGGATGAGGCAATGGCCAATAAATCAAATTTTCCGGATGTGCCACCCCCGGGCTTAGGAGCCGTCGGAGTCACATTAGCGGTTGGTTTAACGGGCGAAGGTTTCGGTTGAGCGGTTGAAACCTGCTTGTTAAGCACTGCTGTATTGGATTTCGTAGCAGCTGATAACGCTTCTTTTAATTCGTCTGTAAATGCATCGCGTTCATTGGCACTTAAGTGAAACGGTCGAACTACGAATTCAACAGCCCCTAATTCAAAGGCTTTGACGGTCAAATCCCGATCCTCTTTTACAGATGCGGAAATGGCAATAATCGGAATGCGGTTCCCGTCTGACTGAAGTTTGCGCATAACTTCCAGTCCATCCATGCGCGGAAGGGACACATTCATGGTGATCACGTCAAAATTGCCGAACTCGGAGATTCTACGATATGCACTCTGTCCGTCTGAACACACATCAACAACTTCGAACCCTTGTATGGAATTAATTATATCACACATGAGCTTTCTCATGAGTGCAGAATCATCTACGACTAAAACTCGATACATCTTACCCCTGCTCTTTCTTGCGTAGTCGCCTCTCCTCTTCGAAAATGAATCGTATAATATCTTCCTGTAACTTTGAGTCCTTGAAAATAAACTTAAAACGATAACTGTACTTGCTGGAATCTTCCAGTTTATCCAACGCAATTTTCTTTGCTATTAATTCTACCATACTACGTTTTCCTTGTATATCAATATAAAACTGTAGTAGGAAAAAATTTGCATCTCGGGTACAGGTATCAGATACCATACGCATGCCACCGCCGCTAATGTCTAATGCATCTCCTCTGGCGCTGGGAAACTTTGTAGCTTCCTCTGTTTTGGAAAAGTCCAAAATATCGGTCATAAGCTCCATATCTTCCACCCGATCATCCATCCCCTGAAAAGCAACGGGAATAAAACAATTCAGGCGATAATATTGCCTTCTTTGGAATTTCACAAATTCAGATGTGACTTTTGCATGAAGCAAGAAGAAATTCTGACGTTTAAATCGATCCGTAACGGTACCTTGAGCCTTGTACATACCGTTATCAATAAAGAAAATGAATTCGTAGCGGATGTTCATAGGCAACAAAACAAGCTTACCTTCACGGGTAGGCATTTCAAGCTCAAGAGTGCCATCTTTTGAGATATCAAAAACTCTGGAAGGGTATTGTGTGCAACCCTCCCCTTTGTTTTCGTCTCTGCTGGCTTCTTGAAGAATCTGAATATTAACTCTTTGTCCCGGTCTTACATCTGCTAATGTCATACACTCTCCTATTTGTTGACAAAACTTTGAAAGAATTTAAGTAAGCCTGCTCTGGAATCCTGTGCAGTATCGTTCCCGAGCAATTTATTTGCAAGATCATAATACGCTCTTGCTGATTTTGATGCGGGAGAAACCAAAGAAACAATCTGTTGATTTCTTACGGCTTTCTCTAATGATGCATCGTAGGGAACATCTCCCAAGTAAGAAATAGATCCGTTCAAAAACTTTTTCACTACGGAACTCAACTTGGTATAAACCGCATTACCTTCGTCATCCGCAACAATTTTATTTGCAATCAGGCGAATATTTGGTAATTCATTCACATGTTTGTCACTTTTATAAACCGCTTTAATCAGCGAATAAGCATCCGTTATAGAAGATGGTTCCGGAGTGGTAACCAAAAGCACTTCCGGAGATGCCAATACAAAATCCAGTACCGTATCGGAAACACCGGCACCGGTATCTATTAATAAAATATCGGCATATTGATTCAATTCGGACAATTCATAGATAACCGCATTTAACTGCTCGTTATTTAAATTGTTCAGTTTTAGGATGCCGGAGCCTCCGGATATAAATCCGATGCCTTCCGGTCCTTCGGTAATTAAATCTTTTAAATCCAAATCTCCGAACACAAAATCAGAAAGATTATGTTTCGGAATGGTGCCAAACATTACTTCCACATTGGCTGTACCAAAATCCGCATCTAGGATAATCACCCTTTTTCCCATTTTACGGAACTGTACCGCAAGATTAACAGCCGCATTGGATTTTCCCACGCCACCTTTGCCGGAAGTAATGGTAAATATTTTTGTATCGGAAACCATATTCACATTTTGAGCTTTTACGAGATTTCGTAAATTCTGTGCCTGGTCCATTACTTACCTCCCAAAAGAGTTTTGACTATTTTTTGGGAATCCATTTCTTCAATATCATCCGGAACGTTTTGTCCGGTTGTTACATAGGATAAATCCGCGCCGGTATACATCTTCATGTTTAAAATATTACCATAGGCACCGGTTTCATCCAATTTTGTAAAGATAATCTTAAAATCTGTAAATGCTTTATAGGTATCAACAATCTCTTTTAAATCTTGATACTTCGTTGTAGCTGATAATACAAGATAAATTTCTTTCTCGTACTCATCACCCACATTGGATAACAGTTTCTTCAAATCATCTTTCTGTGCCTGATTCTTATGAGAGAATCCCGCAGTATCTACCAAAACCAAATCCATATCTTTGTATTTCTTTACTTCATCGTTAAAATCATTCACGTCTACAACAATGGATAAGGGTGCAGACAAAATACCTGCATAGACATTCAACTGATCCGTTGCTGCAATTCGGTAGGTATCTGTGGTAATAAATGCCACATTCTTTTTCTTTTCAAATTTAAACTTGGACGCAAGCTTTGCAATGGTTGTAGTTTTTCCAACTCCTGTAGGTCCGATAACAAATACAAGTTTCGGGCGATTCTCAGACAATTGTATAGGGCTAATATAGCCAAATTTTAATACCATTTTCTGATATACATTGGAAATCAGATAATCCAAGCTATTGCTGGATGAAATCACACTTCCCAAATCATCTAAAATTTGGTTTACGTACTTCTCATCTACTTCGTTATCCATCAAAATGTTATAAAGCATCTTGATGAAGTTGTTTTGCTCACTGGATTCCAGCATGGCAGATTCTTTACGAATCGGCTGATTCAATGCGCTTTGCAACGGAACGAATTCTTTCTTCGGTTCCGGTTTTACTTCCGGCTTCGGTTTAGCGGCTGTTTCACTCTTTTCTACTACTTCATTGATTTCACGAAATGCACTTTTTAAATCCTGTTCCGTAAAACCGAGATTGGAATTCTCGTTTTGCAAAGGTTTAGCAGAAGGCTGTACCGGAGCCTGTGCATAAGCATCCGCATAGGACTGGGGTTTCTTCAAAGTATCAATGGCCGTCGGAACATCTTTTGAGTTTAAAACGGTACGGAAGGATTCATCCGCTGCCGCATCAAAATGTCTGCCTTCAGGTTCAGGTGTGCTCGGAGCTTGCATAGCCGGTTTAAATACAGGTGCAGGTTCTGTTCCCTCCATCGCAGCGGTTACCTCATATAAAGGCGCTTTAAAAATACCAAGAACACCTTTCGGCTTAATCTCCTTGATATTCATGATTACAACCTGGGATCCAAGCTCTTTCTTGGCGGTTTCAATCGCTTCTTCTTTTGTCTTTCCGGTATACTTTTTAATCGTCATACTATGCTGTTACCATCCCTACCGATTTTAGTTCAACATTAGGTTCTACTTCATTATATGATACTACAATCAAATCATCAAAATAATCTTCCGCAAGTTTCTTAAAATACATACGAACAATCGGAGAGCATACCACAATCGGAGTTCTTCCCTGTTCTTCCATTTTCTTCATTTGCTCGCCGCAATCATCCATAATTGCCCGAACTCTCTGCGGATCTAAGGTTAAATATGCGCCGCTTTCCGTTTGTTTGATGGAGGACATAATCTCCTGTTCAATCTTCGGGTCAACGGTAATTACGAAGTTTTCTTCGTTTGGAACGAAATATCTTCCGGAAATGGCACGTTTTAATCCCTGACGTACATATTCCGTTAACACATCCGTATCTCTGGTGGTAGACGCTCTGTCTGCCAAGATTTCAAAAATAGAAAGCAAATCTCGGATGGAAATACCTTCTTTTAAGAGATTCTGCAAAATCTTTTGTACTTCGCCAAGTCCAAGCAAAGAAGGAATGAGTTCGTCCACCAATACCGGATTTGTTTCTTTTAAATTGTCCACCAAATTCTGAACATCCTGACGAGTCAAAAGTTCGGAAATATGGCTTCGAATTACTTCTGTCAAATGTGTGGCTATAATGGAAGGCGGATCTACAACGGTATAGCCCAAAGATTCCGCGCGTTCTCTTTGTGATTCGGTAATCCAAAGTGCCGGCAAATGGAACGAAGGCTCAAAGGTCTCAATACCTGTGATTTCTTCTTCAACATAACCCGGATTCATGGCCATATAATGGTCAAACATGATTTCACCCTCGGTGACCTGAATTCCCTTAATTTTAATAATATACTGATTCGGATTTAACTGAATGTTATCGCGCAAACGAATAATCGGTACAACCGTACCAAGTTCCAGCGCAATCTGTCGACGAATCATAACCACACGGTCCAATAAGTCTCCGCCTTGATTTACATCTGCAAGGGGGATAATACCGTAACCAAACTCCAGTTCGATTGGATCCACGGAAAGCAAAGATACCACGTTTTCCGGACGACGAATTTCTTCAGCCGCTTCCTCTTCTTCCTGCACTTCCGCTTCGATGCTTTCCACGCCGATGGTCTTTTGAATATTGTAACCAACTAAAATGAGCACACCACCGAACACCAAGAACAGTGCTGCATTTAACGGTGTGGAAACACCTAAGAACATCATTACCGCACCAACGATAAAGAGCACCTTCGGCACCCCGAAAAGCTGCTTGATGAGTGTTCCTGAGAAGTCTGCACTCTTTGCTCCCTTGGTAATCAAAATACCGGTTGCAAGAGAAATGGCCAAAGACGGAATCTGTGAAGCCAATCCGTCACCGATGGTAAGAATACCGTATTGGTTAATGGCTTCCACCGCACCAAGTCCCTGACGGGTAACACCCATAACGGTTCCGCCTAAAAGGTTAACAAAGGTAATGATAAGACCTGCAGTTGCATCTCCCTTTACGTACTTCGTAGCACCGTCCATGCTACCGAAGAAGGAAGATTCATCCTGAAGCTTCTGTCTTTGTGCGCTTGCTTCCGCATCTGTAATGGCACCGGTATTTAAGTCCGCATCAATTGCCATCTGTTTACCCGGCATAGCATCCAAGGTAAAACGAGCGGTTACTTCAGCCACACGTTCCGAACCTTTATTGATAACAACAAACTGAATGATAATTAAGATAATAAATACAATGGCACCGATAATTATATCGCCACCACCTACGAACTGACCGAATGTGGTAACAACGTTACCGGGATTTCCGTCTGTAAGAATACGTCTCGTAGAAGAAACGTTAAGTGAAATTCGAAAAATTGTGGTAAATAAAAGCACGGTTGGGAAATTTCCCATATCCAATACTTCTTTTACAAATAGGCAGTTCATCAAAACAATCAAGGCGATTGAAATGTTAAACGCCAGCATAATATCCAAAAGAAAAGCCGGGATCGGCACGATTAAGAAAACGATTGCCGCAAGCAAATATCCTGCAACGCCAACGTCTGTACGCTTAACAGCAAAATCCATCGTGTTTCACCCTCCTTTCTGTCGATTTATATCTTTCTTCCCTTTGATTGGTAAACAACTGCCAAAATCTCTGCTACGGCTTGATACAATTCCGGCGGAATCTGACCGCCCACATCAACCGTGGTATAAATAGATCTGGCCAAAGGCTTATTTTCTACGATTGTAATATGGTGCTCTTTTGCCGCATCTTTGATGCGCTGCGCCATATATTCTTCACCCTTTGCCAATACAATCGGTGCCGGAGCCTCGGCAGCATCGTATTTTATGGCAACCGCAATATGGGTCGGGTTTGTGATGACCACATCGGCTTTGGGAACGGATTGCATCATTCGTCTTTGCGATGCTTCCCTCATCCTCTGACGCTGTTTGCTCTTAATCAAAGGATCTCCTTCGGAGTTCTTGTACTCGTCCTTTACTTCCTGTTTGGTCATCTTCAAATCTTTTTTATGCTTCCACTTGTGGTAAAAAAGATCCATAAAGCCAACAATCAAGTAAATCAAGCTGATGCGAAGTCCTATATCAAGTACCAGTTTACCCACCTGCGCAACCGCAGAATACAGCGGAACTTCATACAAGACAAACAAATCATTCAAATGGTCCTTTATCATGGTATAGGCCACGATAAATATAATCAAAATCTTTGCAATGGATAATGCAAGATTAATCAACGATTGCATGGAAAACATGCGCTTAAATCCATTCACCGGATTAAACTTATCCAGCTTCGGCTTCAATGGTTCGTAAGAAACCTGAAACTTAAACTGTAAGCCGTTTCCTAAAATGGCAACCAAAAATCCGATGGCCAAAAACGGTGCCAGCAAAATAAACATCTGTAAGATTCCGTATAACTGCAATTGAAATACGGCTTCTACCGTAAGATTATCCCCGTTTGTTTCCACCAATTGCGGAATCATATAGGTATATACCCAAGTAAATAGGTCCGTAAAATGCTGGGTTACAAATCCAACCGCTACTCGAATGGTTAAAAATGCAGCAATTAACTCAATTCCATGGGCCAACTCCTGACTCTTTCCAACCTGTCCCTTTTTTCGGGCATCTTCCAGCTTTTTACTGGTGGGTTCTTCGGTTTTATCATCTCCAAAGAACTGGAGATCGTATTTCAAAAGATATACGGTATCCAAACTAATGCATTCCTTCCACCATACTACGCATCATAACGCTCATTTCATTGAATATATAACTGCAGATTTCCGGGAACAAAAAGATCATGATATAGAGTACGGAAAGTCCCGCCAAAATCTTAATCTGAATTCCCACAGAAAACATATTCATCTGCTGCGCTACTTTTGCCATAATACCAAGAACGCAGTTCATCACCAAAATGGTGGCAAATATCGGTAAAAAAATACGAAATCCTATGACAAATACATTTGTGATGTATTGCACCATAAGCGTAATCATAAAATCCGGTTCGATTTCCATTCCACCCAAAGGAATGAGTGTAAAGGAATCTACCACTGCTCTTATCACGAATTGATACATGTTCGTAATCAGAAAGAAAAGCAGCATAAAATAATAATACAGGTTTCCTGTGATGGTAACCTGTGTGTTTAACGTTGGATCGTATTCCTGGGCCATAGATACACCTATGTCCACATCAATAATATTACCAGCAAACAATATGATAGAACTGCAAATATAGGCCGAAAAGCCAATTAAGAGTCCTGTTATGGCTTCTTTTAACACCAAAACGGAATATCCCAAAGTAGAAATATAGGACACTTCCGTTGGCTTGATGGAGTACATCACCATCAGGGCAATCAAACAACTGATGCCGATTTTTGCTTGATTCGGGATCCCTCTGTCGCTAAACAAAGGCGCAACAAAGAAAAATGTAGCAAGACGTACCAAAATCAGCAAAAAATATTCAAAATCAACTAACGAATATGTAAATTCCATAACTATCTGATATAGATTGAGAAGTTATTCCACAAACGATTGATAAACTCCAACAAAGTATTCATAATAAAGGAGCCAAACACAATCAATGCCAAGAAGGTAGAAATAATCTTGGGAATAAAGGTAAGTGTTTGTTCCTGAATGGATGTTACTGTCTGGAATATACTGACAACCAGACCAACTACAAGAGACACCAAAAGCATAGGTGCCGCACATATAATCATGGTATAAAAAGCATCACGCATGATATCTAATACTTGTCCTTCTGTCATACTCCTCTTCCTCTAATAGAACGTCTTAACCAGACTTCCGATTACCAAATTCCAACCATCTGCCAATACAAACAATAAAATCTTAAAAGGCAATGAAATCGTGGTGGGCGGCAGCATCATCATACCCATTGACATAAGCACCGAAGCAACCACCATATCAATAATAATAAACGGAATATAAATCAAAAATCCGATGATAAATGCGGTACGAAGCTCACTGATAATAAAGCTGGGTACCAAAATCGTAAGAGGAACATCATGATAATCATCATAGGTCTCACCTGCGATATCAACAAACAATGCCAAATCCTTGGTCATGGTCTGTCCATACATAAAATCACGGATAGGAATTTCAATCTGTTCTAAGGCTTCTTCCTGCGTAATTGTACCTTCATCCAAAGGTTGAATCGCGTTCTCATTAATCGCCGTAATGGTCGGCCACATAATAAATAATGTCAAAAAAAGTGCCAAACCAATCATAACCTGGTTTGGCGGAGAACTCTGCGTACCAACTGCAACACGGATAAAATGTAATACCACAATAATACGAGTAAATGAGGTAAACATAATCAGAATTGTGGGCGCCAAAGCCAATACGGTAAGTACCAGTAAGATTTCTACTGTAGAAGACAATGATCCCATATCCCCATCAAAGGTAAGAGAAAAGCCTCTACCACCGGTATTTGTATCGGAAGCGTTTGGAGCGCTGTCTGTCGGTCCGTATTCAGTTGCATAAACCGGATGAACATAAGCGGCACAAAGAGCGAAAGAAACACATAGGATCGCAAATACAATACTAAGTTTGCAATAGAGTTTCTTAAATTTCTTCATCACTTATCATCACTTTTATCGTTCACAAAAAACTTGCTTAAGATCGAGTCAAAACTTCTTTGGGAAGAACTACGTTGTTCTTGTTCCACAAGCTCCTCTTCGGAAATCTCTCCTACTTTGGAGATACTCTCCTTGCCCATTCCCAAAATAAAATATTTCTTCTTGCCTACTTTCACAAGCAATAACTTGTGGTTGGGACCCATATTCAATGCATCCACCACATGAAAATTAGAGTTTGAATTAAAGTTTTGGTTATGCATGTATGTAGCAATCCACTTTGTGGCAAATCCTGTCAAAACCAGAATGCCGATAAAGATAACCAAAACTACAACAAACTGAAAAATATTTCCACCAAGAGATGATGTCAAAAACATCTTAGCCGATAACCTTCTTTACTGCCTCAAGTACACGCTCTGCCTGGAAAGGTTTAACAATGAAATCCTTTGCTCCGGACTGAATGGCTTCAATAACCATTGCCTGCTGTCCCATTGCAGAACACATAATAACTGCTGCATTCGGATCTTTTTCTTTGATTCCTTTTAATGCACCGATACCATCCATTTCCGGCATAGTAATGTCCATTAATACGAGATCTGGATTTGTTTCCGTATAGGCTTCAATTGCCTTTACTCCGTTTTCAGCTTCTCCAACAACGTTGTAGCCATTCTTTGTTAGAATGTCCTTAATCATCATTCTCATGAAAGCTGCATCATCACAAATAAGAATATTTTTTGCCATTTTTCCATCTCCCTTTATTTCATAATTTCTGTTATTCGAATTCCGAAGGATTCTTCAATCACAACAACCTCGCCCTTGGCAACGTATTTTCCGTTAACAAGTACATCAATAGGTTCACCTGCGATTTTATTTAATTCTATAATAGTTCCTGGCGCAAAGTCAAGAATGTCATGAATAGATTTATGTGTTCTTCCCAGTTCAACCGTAACCTCCAATGGAACATCCATAATCAAATCGATGTTCTCCGGAGCGTTTGCCATTGCATAACCGCCTGCAAACGGTGAAAACTGTGCGGCGGATACGTTGACCGGTTGCTGCGGAGCCGCCTGCATGGTAGGCATTGGTGGCGGTGCCGCTCCTCCTGCCGGTGCAGCTGCAGGTGCCGGAGCCGGTGCAGGAGCCGGTGCAGCCGCAGGTGCGGGTGCCGGTTCTGCTGTAGAAGCACCAAATGCATCATCATCCACTGTGGAAGCGGAATCGCTTTCCATATTGGAAACCACGTTGGAACACATGCTCTTTGCTAAATCAATCGGATATAACTGCATGATCTTGGAATCTACAAGATCTCCGATTAACAACTTAAACTCAATGCGAACAAAGGAGCCACGAAGGAAATCATCCAACTGACTGACATCTTCATCGTTCATATCCACTAAATCTGAAGTTGGTGGAGAAATATCCACCATCATATTCAGCATGGATGACAATGAAGTTGCGGAAGATCCCATCATCTGGTTCATTGCCTCGGAAATCGCAGATAAATGTAACTCTCCGATTTCACCATCCGTATTTGTACCATCGCCACCCATCATAAGGTCGGTAATGATTTTTACATCATCCTCACGAAGTACAAGTACGTTGGAGCCGTTCAAGCCTTTGGTGTAACCGATTTTCACCAATACACAAGGCTTTTCATATTGTGTCATTATGTCGTCCCAAGTCGAAACCGATACCACAGGAGTTGAAATTTCAACCCGTTTGTTTACCAAGGAAAATAACGTGGTTGCCGCAGTCCCCATGGAAATATTGGCAACTTCCCCTATGGTATCTTTTTCCAAGTCAGTCAACCCATCTGCTGAGTCGCCGCCCCCTGAAGAATCTCCGCCGCCTGCATCTAATGCTGCAGCGTTATTGAACAGGGCATTAATCTCTTCCTGAGACAGTGATGTATCACCCATCCTCCTGCTCCTCTCTTATTACTGAAGTAAGTCTTACCGCATAATTTTTTCCCGAAGAACCGGGTAACGCAGTAAATTTCTTAATATCCCCTACATAAACATCCAATTCATCGTCAACCTTTGTATCCAAGCGGATAATATCCCCGGGTTGAATGGACATAAAATCCGAAACATTGATAGAGGAATGGCCCAATACCGTAGTAACCGGAACCATTGCTTTTGAAATCAAAGTTTCAATGTCATCGGAATAGGTTTCACCGTCAGAATCCTGCATATTGGAATACCAGAACTTGGTATTTAACTTGTCCATAACAGGCTCTAATGTAAGATACGGAAGACAAAGGTTAATCAAGCCTTCCACATCACCGATTTTAATATTAATCGTAACGATTGCGATCATTTCAGATGGCTGAATAATCTGCGCAAACTGTGGATTCGTCTCAATTCTTTGAAGTCTTGGGTTAACATCCAATACGTTTTCCCAAGGCTCACGCATGAGTTCCACGCAAGAAGTCATAACACGTTCGATAATCAAAAGCTCAATCTCGGAAAACTCTCTTGTTTTCTCAAGAGGCTCCCCTTCACCACCAAGCATACGATCGATAATGGCATATCCTAACTTTGTGGCCATTTCCATAATGATATTTCCCTTCAGCGGCTCAAAATCAATGATTCCCAAAAGAACCGGATTGGAAAGCGCATTGGAAAACTCCATATAAGTAACGGCTTCTGAGTTCATTACTTCTACCTGAATGTTCTTTCGCAAGTAAATCGGAAGGTTGGTAGAAAGCAAACGACCGTAGTTATCGTATATAATCTCTAAGGTTCGAAGATGTTCTTTGGAGAATTTGGATGGACGGGCGAAATCGTACTCTTTTACTTGGACTTCATTCGTCTTTTTCATTTCGTTTACATCGACTTCACCGCTGGATAATGCTTTCAGCAGGTTATCGATCTCGTTTTGCGAGAGTACGTCACTCATTCATCCTCACCTCCTTTTCGTTTATTATTAATAAGAATTACTGATACATAATCTCAGCGTAATTTACGGATAAAATAAAGGAACTGTCACCGAAGTAACCGTTTAAGTCATCTCGGATTTCATCCTGCCCCAACGTATTGTTGGACTTCAAATCATCAATTGTGTACTTGGAAATTTCCTGAATGATATATGATTTGTAAATATCATCATAATTTCCGCCGGACTCGGAATCAGGACCAAAGGTAGCATATTTCTCACTGGTCTTATTCATGGTCACTGTAACTTTAACAACAGCCACGTGATCTTTACCGTCACCGTTATCCTTTAAGTTGATGTTCATGCTCTCACCGGAGTTAACCTTATACAAATACTGGTTCTCAACACCTACGGTAGAAGCTCCGTCTGCATCAGAGCCGGTCTTAACATCAAGCTCAATTGCTTCGGAAACCTTTGCAATCAAAGAGTTTACATTGTTGATTTCCGGAACAACCGCAAATACTACTACAGCGGTAAGAATTAAGTTAACCAGGCAAAGGACCATGGTAATAACCGTCATTAAATTCTTTTTCATCTTCGTCTCCTCATTAATCTACGTTTGAATTGTATGAATTATAAATTTTTATTTCTACTCTACGGTTTCTGGCTCTGCCTTCCGGAGTGGAATTGTCCGCAACGGGGCTATAAGCACCTCGGCCGGTAGAAACAATGTTTGCCGGATTTACATCTGTTGCATATTCGCGGATACGATTCGCTACATAAAGGGCACGATACATGGATAAAACATCGTTGTCCTCGTATTTTGCGGAGCGAATCGGAACATTGTCCGTATATCCTTCCACATCAATAACATTAGAGGTATAAATATTCAAAAGCTTTGATACATTTTCCACCAAAGGCAATGCCTCAGAAACCAACTCGGCAGATCCTGAATTAAATAACAGCGAGCCATTTAAGGTGATTCGAACGTATTGTCCGTTAAAATCCACTTCAATCTGGTCTTGGATGCCATACTGCGTTGCAAGGGCTTCGATTTGTTCCGCCATCTTCTCAGATTCGTTCAACTGCTCTTGCTCATAATCTTCCAAGGCAGATGCTTGTGCTTGCGCGACAGCTTCTTCTATTGCTTCCATTTGTGACTTGGTCTCATCGGTTTCACCGGCATTGATTTCATCTTCACCGTCCCCTTTGGATAAGGAATCACCGAAATATTCCGTGTAATTCGGCAACTGCGAAATACCGGAAGAAATCATCATACCGTTGGTAACCGTAGAACCGCCGCCACCACTGGAAGGCAAAATGGAAAATGCCTGGTGCAATGACTGGACTACCTGCTCGTACTTTGCCGCATCTACAGATGACATAGAGAACAAAAGCACGAAGAAACAAAGCAAAAGGTTCATCAAGTCAGAGAATGTGGCCATCCATGCAGGGGAGCCTTTTGGCGGGTCTTCCTGTTTTGGTTTACCCATTAACCTTCACCTCCA
>JAEEGL017452600.1_pt1 | contig 13604 bp, 16 predicted proteins | sample 9134231 | NCBI WGS metagenome assembly JAEEGL01 (sample SAMN16246548, study PRJNA631951) | gut metagenome | biome: gut microbiome; feature: rumen; material: fiber-attached | host: Bos | place: Iran: Karaj | collected 2018-10
AAATACGTAAAATTTTAAATATCTGGAAACAGAAACGCTTTAGCTTTTGCTTAATTTAATACAAAAGCATTCTTTTTATTTCTTTGATTACGAGAAGTAATTAGGATTTATATTTAGTAATCTATATTATGTTAGTGTTTAGATGACATAATGAATTATTCTAAACTAGTTATATATTTGGTTTGTCAATTAGCTTAGTATATAATGAAGCTTTATTAATTGAATAAACTTGTAGTAGTCTATTTATCAGTAGTTTCGGACAGGAGTTCAATTCTCCTCAGCTCCACCATATTGATATTTAAAACATAGTTTGACTATGTTTTTTTATTTTATGATATTTGATTTATGGTTAATTAATTGTTATAATTAGTTCATAGTAAGAAGAGGTTTGTATGAAAGAAAAAAATGGTAAAACGTTAGTTATAGTTATTTTAGTTATTTTATTATTAGGAGCTTTGGGATTTATAACATATGATAAATTATTAAAAGAAAAGAAAGATTGTAATTGTCCGACTTGTGATAATAGTAAAGAAAAAGATTGCAACTGTCCAACTTGTGATAATAACGAAGGAAAAACTGATTATCAAAAAATATCTAATGAAATTTTTTATAATGATTTATTGAAAACATATTTAGATCATTTTGAAAATCTTGTATATGAAGATATTAATAGTTTTACTAATGAGAAGATTCAAGAATATTTATTCTTCTTTTACACTGATTATGCAAATAGATATGAATTATGTAAATATAATGAAGATGGAACAATCACGTATAATGTTAGTAAAAAAGAAGTAGATGCCATAGTGTTAAAAACTTTTGGCAAAAAAGACTATAAAGTAGTTAATGAAAATGGTAGAGATGGAATTAAAAAGATAGATGATAATACATATCAGGTATATTACTTTGCAACAGAAAGTTATCCAACTATTTATAAGTTTAAATCTTCTACAGAAAATGATAATTTTACTACTGTTGAATATATTATTTATAGTAATCCTTCAGCTGGTGACGGAGAAGGAGAACTTGGTACCGCAAAATTTTATTTGAGTACAATAGATGGAAATTATTATATAAATAAAATTAATTTTATAAAAGAATAAATTAATAAAAAAGAGAATATTGGTTAATATTCTTTTTTTATTAATATCTTTAATTTTAATAATTCTAAAATATATCAAATTGATTTTAAAATTATATAAGATATGGTTGACGTTTATTGGATGACTCTTCTATAAGTATGGTATAATGATATAGTTTGTAGGTGATTTTTTATGGCAAAAAATAAAGGTGCTCGTTTATATAAAATAATGCAACCAATATTTCGATTTATTTTTAAAGTTTACTATAATCCAACAATTATTAATAAAGAATATATACCATTAGAGGGACGAGCAGTAATAGCAGGTAATCATAAGCATGCTCTTGATCCAATTCTAGTTGATACTTGTACTAAAAGAGTTGTTCATACTCTTGCTAAAAAAGATTTACATGATGGTAAATTTGGTTGGTTTTTTAGAGCAATTGGAACAATTCCTGTTGATACACATGCAGAACATAATAAAGATGCTCTTAATAGTGCTATCGAATATTTAAATGAAGATAATTTAATAAATTTATCACCAGAAGGAACGCGAAATAGGACTAAGGAAATATTATTACCCTTTAAATATGGAGCTGTTGTAATGGCCAAAAGAACCAATAGTAAAATAATCCCTTATTCCATAACAGGTGATTATAAATTTCGAAGTAAAAATTTAAAAATATTTTTTGGTGAACCATTAGATATTTCCAAATTAAGTATTGAAGAAGCTAATAAATTATTATATAAAAAAATCAAAAAACTAATTTTAGAAAATAGAAAGTAGAGGGAATAAAAGTGAAAAGTAAAATAAAAACTCCATGGTATGATTACTATGATGGAATAAAGAAACATTTGGATTATCCTGATATATCATTATATGAATTAATAGAGAAAACCGCGAAAAATCATTTAGATAATATTAGTTATAATTATTTTGGAACAAAGAAAACATATGAAGAATTTCTAAAACAAATAGATGAATGTGCAAGATCATTTAAACAATTAGGAGTTAAATATGGGGATATCGTTAGTATTTGTATGCCCAATACCCCAGAAGCTATTATAAGTTTTTATGCCTTAAATAAAATAGGTGCTATTGCTAATATGATTCATCCTTTATCAGCTGAACCTGAAATAAAGCATTTTGTTAATGTTTCTAAAAGTAAATACATTATTACGATTGATATTGCCTTTAATAAAATAAATCACATCTATAAAGAAACAAAACTAAAAAATATTATATTAGTTTCTGTTGGTGATTCGATGCCAATTCATATGAGATTTTTATATCAAATTACTAAAGGAAGAAAAATCAAGTTAGAAAAGAACGATTTGATTATTAAATGGAAAGAATTTATCGAAATAGGAAAAGAATATAAGAAAGATATTAAATATAATTATAAAGGATCTGATGTAGCAGCTATTTTATATAGTGGTGGAACAACAGGTTATCCTAAAGGTATTGAATTAACTAATTTAAATTTCAATGCTTTAGCAATGCAAGGAATTGAAGCATGTGCATGTTTAGAAGAAAAGGATAAAGTATTAGCAATTATGCCTGTTTTTCATGGTTTTGGATTAGGAATCTGTATTCATACTACGCAATATCATGGAATGACTTCAATATTATTACCACAGTTTAGTGCTAAAACCTTTGATAAGTTATTAAAAAAATATAAACCTAATGTAATCGCTGGAGTTCCTACACTTTATGAAGCTTTATTAAAGAATCAAAAATTAGATGGTTATGATTTATCATTTTTGAAGTGTGTTATTTCTGGTGGGGATTCTTTATCAGTTAGTCTAAAGAAAAAGATAGATAATTTTTTACACGAACATGGTGCTAATATCCAAGTTAGAGAAGGATACGGACTAACAGAATGTGTAACAGGAAGTTGTTTAACACCAATTAATTATTATCGAGAGGGAAGTATTGGAATCCCTTATCCTGATACATACTATAAAATAGTAAAGCCTGATACTAATGAAGAACTTCCATATGGTGAAGTGGGAGAAATTGTTATAAATGGACCAACTGTTATGAAAGGCTATCTAAATGAACCTGATGAGACAAAGTTAACACTAAAAAAACATTCAGATGGATTAATATGGATGCATACTGGTGATTTAGGATATATGGATAAAGATGGCTTTATCTATTTCAAACAAAGACTTAAAAGAGTTATTGTTAGTTCAGGTTATTGCATTTATCCTCAATATATTGAAAATATCATTGATTCTCATCCAGATGTTTTAATGAGTTGTGTTATTGGAATTGATCATCCATATAAAGTTCAAGTTGCAAAAGCTTTCATTGTTTTGAAAAAAGGAATTACAGCAAGTGATGAAATATTAAAATCAATTAAAGAACATTGTGAAAAGAATTTAGCTAAGTATTCTTGGCCATATGAATATGAATTTAGAGATGAACTTCCTAAAACATTAGTTGGAAAGGTGGCATATAACGAACTTGTTAAGGAGGAACAAGCAAAACATGAAAAAAAATAAATTAACGTTTTTACTTGTTCATCCAGAAGAATCAAGAACAAAATATGATTTTGCTGGTATTATTGAAAATGAATGTCTAGAACTAGAATATATATCAAGCATGTTAAAAGAAAAAGGACATGATGTATATTTATATGATGGACAAGTTGAACATACAGGTATTCCAAATGCCTTAAAAAAGTATAATCCAGATGTTTTCTACGTTTGTGGAACAACAAGACAAGAAAATTTTATGCTTGAGTATTGTAATGATGCCAAGGAATATAATGCTAAAATAATAACTATAATTGGAGGAATACACGTTCAATTATGTTATGAAAGAGTATATAAAGATTGTGTAGACTATGTGTTAACAACCTTTGATATTTATAAAATATTAGATATTGTTGATTATTCTATTTATCATAAAAAAATTGATATTACAAAAGTTGATGGCATTTGTTACAAAAAAAATGGAAAATGGTTTAAAAATAAATCTATTCCTTTTGATATAAATAAATTACCTCTTCCAGATAGAAGTTATTTTTATGATTATCCTAATAATTATCGATATTTAGAGCTTGAACATTCAGCTTGGGTTAGAACATCATATTGTTGTCCTTACCGTTGTTCTTTTTGTGAAAGAAATAGAAGAAATTTAGGTAAATATGTTCAAAGAGATATTACGGATGTTGTAAATGAAATAGCTGATATTAAATCAGATAATATCTATATTGTAGACGATGATTTCTTATATGATGAAGAACGTCTTAAAAAGTTTATATCGTTAATAAGAAAGAAAAAGATTAAAAGAAATTATATATGTTACGGAAGATCAGACTTTATAGCATCTCATGAAGAATTAATGAAAGAATTAAAGAGTATTGGTCTATATTATGTTTTAGTTGGTCTAGAAGCTATTAATGATAATCATTTAAATGATTATAATAAAAGATCTAATATTAATAATAATATTAAAAGTATCGAAATATGTAATAATTTAGGTATTAATATAATGGGAATGTTTATACTAGATTTAGATTTTACCAAAAAAGATTTTAAGAATTTATATAAATGGATTAAAAATCATAATTTAAAACATGTAGCTGTTTCTATTTTTACACCAGAATTAGGACTTGAAAATTTTAGTAAGTATAAAGATCGTATGATAACAGATAATCCATCACATTATGATTATTTACATTTAGTTGCTAAACCTACTCATATGAGTGTTAAGAGATATTATTTTCATTATTATAAATTGCTTATTAAATTATTCTTAAAAGCCAAAAGAGAAGGAGTATATGATTTTATTGATTATGGTGATTACATAAGATCATTTATTTCTAATATGTTTAGAAAAAGGAAAAATGATGATGAGTAAAAAAGATAATAATGATTATATTTATGTAGTTCTTGTTAAATCAATGACTGGTCTTGGAAACTTTGCTAGAACCTTTTCTAAGTATGAATATACGCATATAGCAATTTGTTTAAATGAAAAATTAGATGATTTTATTTCTTTTTCGAGGAAAAGACATCATGCTCCATTTGATTCAGGGTTTATGCGTGAAACAATGGATTGTTTATGTATTGGTGATGATAAAGTAAAATTAAAAGTATTTAAAGTTCCTGTAACTAAAGATAATAAAGAAAAAATTATAAAATATATTGATAAAATTGAAAGTGATAAAGAATATGTTTTTAATCTATATTCAATGGCAACAATGGCGATTATTCATGGATTTAGAATTTATAAAACCCATAATTGTATGACATTTGTTTCTAAAATAATAGAAATGTCTAAAGTAGTCCCAATGAATAAAAAGTATTATAAATATAATATTAAAGATCTTGATAAACTATTATCTGATTTTTTCTATAAAGAAGATTATTATTACAATAAAAAAATAGAGAATGAACATTATTTTGATAAAGTAGGTTTTATCAGTAATGTTGTTATGTTCTTTAAATTAAATGGAAAATTAATACATAGAATGTTTACTAAAAGAAGATTATTAAAAAATGAAGAATAATATTGTATATATAAAACTTAAGTTTTCAAAATAATAAAACGACTTATAAAAAGTCGTTTTAATTTTATCTAATATTTTGTTTTATATATGCTTTAACTGGTTCATAAACATCAGTTTTCACATCTTCTTCAAATTCTTGTTTTGTTTTATATGCAATCTCTAGAATTTCACTATTATCTAGAATTTTATACTTATCACTTTCTTGTTTGCATAAGAAATAGGCAATTTTTATACCAGTATCAGGATGAATTCTTTCTCCTAATAATTTAACAATAGAAACATTTAATCCTGTTTCTTCATATACTTCTCTAATACAAGCTTCTTCTTTAGTTTCCCCATCTTCAATTTTTCCGCCAGGAAAGGCCCAAACTAAATTTCCTTCTTTTTTTGCTCTTTTAATCATTAGAATTTTGTCATTATGGGTAACTATACCAATCGCTACATCACGCATTTTCACTTCCATAAATTAATTATACCATATATGTTTTTTTTGTATATTAAATTGACTCTAATAGTAATATAAGATAGAATATAAAACATCTTGAAAGGATTTATATTATGGCAAAGAAAAAAGAAAGTAAAAAAATATGGGGAGTGTATAACACAATCGAAGATCCTGATTTTATTGATAAATTAGATGAAATTGATATTTGGAAAAAAATAGATAATTTGTCAGCTGCTATTTTTTGGGCAATTCATGATTCTGGTAAACCTTGGGCAGCGAAAGTTACCACAAAAGAATTACTTGATGCTCAATACAATTTAGAATATTTAGTTTATTCAACTAGAAAATATGGAGTAGAATTTAGTCGTGAACCAAGTGAAACAGAACATGTTGAAAGAAGTAAATCATATCTTGCTTGGTATACTTTTTGGTATAATCACTTTAATTCGATGAGTAAAGAAGAATATGATCAATTTGTTGATGATAAATTTTCAGGTAAAGATATTTCTAAATATATGCCTAAAGGTAGTTGGAAAGATACTTATACTGAAGATGTAAAGAAGCACTAGGGAGTAATGGCATGAGAACATACGCATTATTAGATTAATATATGATGGAACATCCAGAGGAGTTTTATGGTACAACCAAATCTTTAACAATTTTTTTAAAGAAACTTGGATATGTAGAAGAACAAATTGATGAGTTGTTATCAAACCCTATTACAAGAAAATGTGTTGAAATAAATCATCGTACATATGATCTTATACAAAGAGAAAAAATCGATAAACCTAAAATGTTTATTAAAAGGAATAGATATTAATATCTGTTCCTTTTATTATTCGACAAATTGCTAATAATATGTTACTATGATATAGGAGGATAGAGATGGCTTTTAGTATATTAAGTAGAAGATTACTTGAGAATAACGATATAAGAAGAATCGCTGAAAAAGTAGATAGATATGACCCAATTATTAATTATTATCAGCAACAAGCTCTTGGTATAAAAGTTAACACCGTATCAACAATGTTAACCCTACGTGATTATGATAGTACCGCCAATAGAGGCTATGTTTTTCGATTATCTGGATCATCTAGTAAAATAGATTATGATGTTGATACGATATATAAGTATAATTATGTTTTACCAATAATTCGATATGAGGAAATAAAGGGCGATAGTAAAATTGTTTCAGAAGATGATGATACAATTACCATTAAATATGGTAGACATATAACTTCTAATGTCCAAGATGATGATACAAAAAGAAAGATAGAAGTAGCAAATATGATGGGTAATCTTGTTGAAAGTGGTAGAAAAATTACTTTTTTATTAGATAAAGATGGTAAAAAGACACAACTTCGAGTATTTCGTAATACAGAAACAGGAGAAGAGTACGTTTTCTTTTCCAAACGTGAAGATGGTATGATTGATGATAGTGTTCATACGGACGCAATGTATATTGGTGTTGTTAGTGAACTTACATGGACCGTTGATAAAAAGACAGGTTTAGCTATCTGTAGTAATCCACTATTCTTTTCAGAAGTAAGCTTAAGTGAATATGAAAGCACCGCTTTAAAATCATTTCTTGAAAGTGATGAATTTGTCGAAGAATTAGGTGTAAAAAAAGTTATGAAAGAAGAAAAGAAGCCGGTAAATAGTCCATTTGGTGATAAAAGAGTAAAACTTAGTCTTGAACAAAAGATAAGAAGAATCTTGATGGGTGAAAAAAGGATACCTTATTTAGTAGGTCATCCTGGAATTGGTAAAACCCAAATTGCTAAAAGTATAAATAAGAATTGTTTATCATTTAATATTGCAACATTTACTCCAGATACTTTTACAGGTAAAACAATGGTTGTCCCTGGTGATAAAACAATTACAAAAGATGGTGATAAAACCATCGAACATAGTGAACGAGGAAGAACAGCAACAAGTGAACCAGAATGGCATGTTCAATTAATGGAGATGTCTAATAGATGTCGACAAAATAATGAAAGATGTGTTTTATTGTTAGATGAATTTGATAAACTAACACCTAATATGCAAGTATTTATTAATGGTATTGTTGATGATCCAAGAACCATTGCTGGATGGGTTATTCCTGATAATGTCGATATTATTTTAGCGGGTAATACAGAAGAATATTCTGATGCTGCCTTTAATATTTCTGGTGAAGTTGCAAGTAGATTAACAAGAGTTGAAGTTACTGCAGATGCTATTGATTGGTTAAAATGGGCATCTAAACATGATATTGATCCAATTGTTAGAGCATATCTTCATAATTTCCCTAGTAAAATTCTTCAAGATGTTAAAGATGAAGATGGTGATTATGATTATGCAAGAAGCTTAACTCCAAGAAGTTGGGATCAAAAAATTAGTGAAGAATTAAAAGCAGCTCGTAGAGTAGTAAAACCTCCATATTTAGAACCATATATGGATGAACCAACAAGAAAAGATTTTGAAGCATTCATAGATTTATATATTAGTCTTCATATCGAAGAAATCCTTACAGGAATTTTTCCTTCTGATATTTATGATCTAACACATGATAAAATTCAAATTATTATTAATTGTTTAATTGCAACGGCAAGAACAGAAGAAGAAATATATAATTCATTATTATTTATTGATTATTTTAATTTACATGAATACCGAGCTCTTTTTGAAAAGAGATGGGTAGAAATAAATGATACTGATGATGACATTTTAAAATTTAAATTAGCTAAAAGTAGATTAGATGAAAGGAGATCTGGATATGGAAAATAATAATGCTGACCGTTATTTACATTTTCTTTTTGAAACAATTAATCCCGTTTATTTGAAAGAAAAAGCTCTTTTAAATGTAGTAAGAAAATATCCTTCTTTTGAGATTAATGGTGATAATCAAACAGACTTCATAGATTTATTAACGAATTTTGTTAATGAAAATAGAAATACGAAAAGAATGTTCATAATTATTAATGCTGATGATATTAATATTTCTAATCAAAGAATATTATCTTATATGGTAAAAGATAAAGCTTATCAAACTTTATCATTACCTCGTAATACTAAAATTATTGTTGTTGGTAATAAGAATAATATTAATAAAGAGTTATTTGCTCTTTTGGGAATTGTTGATGTTTAATATTAATTCTGTAATAAATAGAACTTTAATTTATTTTCCAATTTTCAAAATTATTATCAGTAATATTAAGTTTATTGAGAAAAATAGTGTTAACACAGCTTGTACTAATTGTAATACTATCTATTATAATTCCGATTTTTTTCAAACAATATCTTTGGATGAACAAGTATCTGTTATTGCTCATGAATTAATGCATATTACCTTAAAACATATATCAAGAATGGAAGATAGAGATATTGAAATATGGAATTATGCAACTGATGCTGTAATAAATCAAATTATAAAGAAGAATGGGCTTCCTCTTGTTGAAGGAGTAATTGATTGCCCTGATGCTCTTGATTATAGTGCGGAAGAATACTATGAAATGGTAAAAAATAGACCTGATTGTGATGAATTAATGTCTAAGTATCGTCATGCTAAAGAAGAAAGTTTTGTGGCATCACATGATAAATGGGATAGTAAAGAAGAAGAGGAAGTAACAGAAGATATCCCTAATATCACTGAACATAATATAACAGATGTTAATAAAAAATTAGTTCATGATGAAAATCAAGATATCCGCGACGGTCTTGGAAGGGGAGCAATAGGGTCTGACTCAAAAAAAATTGACACTGTTGGTAGTTCAGCACCAGTTATTGATTGGAAAACTTTTTTACAAAGAAAAAAGAAAAAAATAGTTTCTACTGATTATAACTTGCATCAAGGAGAATTTGATGAAGAAGGAATATATAAATATCCTTTTGAATTAATTAGAAAAGCTAATATTGAAATATTAATTGATACTAGTGGTAGTGTCGATGATGAACTAGTTAAAGCCTTTCTTCGTGAATGTAAAAATATTTTTGATGATTTTGAAATAAAAATAGGTTGTTTTGATACTGAGTTTTATGGTTTCCATTCTATCAAAGATAAAGAAGAATTAGATAGTTTTACGATAGAAGGAAGAGGTGGAACAGACTTTGATGTAGCTGTTAAATCATTTAGTAAAAAAGCTTCATTAAAAATAATATTTACGGATGGATATGATAATGTTTCAGTAGACTCAAATGATGTTATATGGATTGTTTATGGAAATACTAATTTTAAACCACCAGGTGGAATCGTCTTTTTTGTTGATCCATATAGTTTAAAATTACAAGGAAGAACAAGGTGATTAATAAATGAAAAAATTATTAATCTTAATAGTTTTATTATTGTTTTGTGGATGTTCAATAAATAGTCGAATAAATGAAGAGATTGAGATTAGTAATAGAAATTGTAAAGTAATAGAAGATGTTGATACTCATGGTGGCTTCTTAGGTGATGGTGAATACTTTGCTAAAATTGAATGTAAAGATTTATCAAAAAAAGATTTATCTAAGAACTGGAAGATGCTTCCTATGCCAAGATCTATTATAGATGTTTTATCAGTACCTTTTTGTGATGAACGTGGTTGTAAAACTTTTTATGAAAGATATAATATAAAAACTGATACAAAAGGTTATTATTATTTTTATGATCGTTACTCTAATTATGAAGATCGTTATAATGATCATAATTTAAATACAAGAAGTTCTTATAATTTTGATATTGCAATATATGATATTGAAGAAAATATTATTTATTATTATAAATTAGATACATAAGAAGATTTTATCTTCTTTTTGTTTACATATTTTGTTTAAATAATTAAATAATTATTTTATAATATTATTTATTAGTTGGAGGAAGAAATGTTTCATAAACCTGTTTATAAATGTGATTTATTATCAATAACCAAAGATATAAGAGTTAATAATGATGAAAGTATAAGAAAGAATATAGCTGATGCAGAAACAGAAGTAGTGACTACTATTATGGTTCAAGAGACTTGGAATCCAAGTTATGTTAAAGAAATTCTTACGGGTCAAAAAATACCTGTTTATCGTACTCTTCATTATAAAAATAGTACAGTATTAAATGGTACCATAGAAAGAGAAGTACCAGATTATCCTTGTTTTATTAAATATGATATGGATGTTGGTGATGAAGGAGAAATATTATCAAGAGATTTAGTATTAGCAACAGCTCCTGAGGTATCTGAATACATTAGTGTTCATAAGATGAGAGATGATTATGCTTTATACTTATTTGAAATGTTAAAAAGAGGTGAAAGATTTTATAACGAATCTAAAGCTAAAGGAATCGTTAGTGATCGAAAACAAATTAAACAAATGTTAAAAGCATTAAAAAAGTAAAAGTATTCTTTTACTTTTTTTATGTTATAATGACTTTAGGAGGATATAATGACGCCACATAATGAAGCGAATAAAGATGATATTGCCAAAATTGTTTTAATGCCAGGTGATCCCCTTAGAGCTAAATTTATTGCGGAAACTTATTTAACAGATTGTAAGTTAGTTAATAAAGTACGTAATTGTTTTGCTTATACAGGATTTTATAATGGTAAAAGAGTAACAGTTATGGCATCTGGTATGGGAATGCCAAGTATTGGTATCTATTCATATGAACTATTTAAATTCTATGATGTAGATACAATTATTAGAGTAGGATCTAGTGGAGCTTATACAGATGAACTTGATGTTTTTGATGTTGTGTTAGTAAATGGAGCTTATAGTGAATCTACTTATGCTAAAATGCAAGGAGGAGAAGAACGTAATATTTTATATGGAAATCAAGAACTTAATGAACATATAATGAAGGTTGCTAAAGATAATAATATTAATCTTCATTTTGTTAATACTCATAGTAGTGATATTTTCTATAAAGAAAATGATAATTTCCGTGAACTATATGAAAAATATGGTTGTGCTTGTGTTGAAATGGAATCTTTTGCCTTATTCCATAATGCCAATATTTTAGGTAAGAAAGCGGCTTGTTTATTAACAATTTCTGATAGTTTAGTAACTCATAAAGAAACAACAAGTGAAGAAAGACAAAATAGTTTCAAAGAAATGATAGAACTTGCTCTTAAATCTATTGAATAAGAGGTAATATGAAAAAGAATTTGAAACTATCAATAATAATTACAGGAATATTAAATGTTTCTTGTGCTTTAATTAATTATATTTGTGCTCGTTTCTTTGAGTTTCTACCAATTGGCTTTCATATGAGTGGAGGAGAATATGATGGATATTCAGGATTTGGTATATTACTTGAAAAGATATATCCAATGACCGCTTATCCAGGAGAAAGTGAAGCATCTTTACATATTTCTTTTAGTATTACATCATTTCTAATTTTCTTTGTTTTAACTTTTATTCTTATATTTGCAATTATAAGTATTATAAAATTATTGAGAGGTAATAAAAATGGATAAAAATTTAATTTGTTATTTTTCAGCAAGTGGTATTACAAAAGATGTTGCCGAGAAAATGAGTGGGGCAATATCAGGTGATTTATTTGAAATAGAGCCAGAAATACTATATACACAAGATGATTTAGATTGGACTAATAATGATAGTAGATCGTCTATTGAAATGAAAGATGAAATGTGTCGTCCTAAAGTAAAAAATAAAGTTAATAATTTAGGTGATTATCATAATATTATTTTAGGATTTCCTATTTGGTGGTATACATATCCAAGAATTATTAGTACTTTCTTAGAAGAAAATGATTTATCTGGTAAAGATATTTATGTATATGTAACAAGTGGTAGTTCAGGATATAACAAATCTTTTAATGATTTAGTAAGTAATTATCCTAATCTTCATTTTGTAAAAGGTATTCGTTTTCCTAAAGATGTTACTTATGATGAAATAAAAGACTTTATGAAAAAAGAGTAAATGTTATTTACTCTTTTTATTTTTCATTAAAAATAATTGTCATATTAGCAAGTTGAGCAGCTTCTAACTTTTTATCTTTTAATCCTTTTCTTTCAAGAAAGAATGTATCAAGTACTTCCCATAGTAAGAACCAAAGGAGAATAGAGAAAGGCTCAATAAACTTAAAGTTAACGATATATAAAGTTAAAAACAAAAATACAATTAAAGAAATAAATCCAAATAATAGTAATGTTAATGTTTTCTTTCTATTAATATTTAAATCGATTTGCGCATCTCCTAGTTTAACTCCAAAGTATGTTTTAATTGTTCTTGTGATTATTACTTTTTCTTCTTTTTTAAACTTTCCACATATTTCGAGAATAATATCATAAGTTATAGGAATATAATATGCATTCTCTTGGATGTAGTTTGCAAATTCATCACTTAACCATTCATAATCTTTAATAGAGAATTTAGATATTATTTCATGATAATCTTTAACTTTAACACTTATATAAGCTTTATTATTTTCTAGATAAAAATCTCTTACAAACTCATTATAATTAAATTTACTTTTATTAAATTTTGCTAATACTTTTGTTGCTCTTTTATTTTTATTAAACATAAAACACCTTTTTTCATTATATAACATTAATTTATTATTGACAAATCTATTGAT
>JAEEGL010072433.1_pt1 | contig 13603 bp, 11 predicted proteins | sample 9134231 | NCBI WGS metagenome assembly JAEEGL01 (sample SAMN16246548, study PRJNA631951) | gut metagenome | biome: gut microbiome; feature: rumen; material: fiber-attached | host: Bos | place: Iran: Karaj | collected 2018-10
CAAAGAACCTTGTACAGATTTTCTCCACGCTTCAGATTTAATCAAATTTATAAAAGAATACGATTCAAAGCGAACAGACGGAAAGTCTTTCAAAATAATGGGAGCATGCTATCCAGAACTCCATCCTCATTCAGCTTCTGTTTATGATGATTTAGAGGGCCTTAAAACCAAGGTCGACGCCGGTGCTTCACATCTTTTATCTCAGCTCTTCTTTGATAATGAAAAATTCTACCGTTTCCAGGAACGCTGTATTATCAAAGGAATTAATGTACCAATTGAAGCCGGAATTATGCCAGCTACAAATAAAAAATCTATCGAAAGAATGGTCAGCATGACAAATGCAGTTTTACCAAAAAAATTCACTGATATGATGGAACGCTACGGCGACCACCCAGATGCCATTTGTGATGCAGGAATTGCCTATGCCATCGACCAGATTGTTGATTTAGTAACTCACGGTGTTCAGGGAATCCACCTTTACACAATGAATAATCCTTTGGTTGCAAGAAAAATTTATGAAGCAACAAAATCACTCTTTGAAGTTCCTCCTATCATAAATCATTAATTCACCAAAGTTTTTTCCACAAAAAAAAATCCGATTGATAAATTAATATCAATCGGATTTTTCGTTTTAACATCAAATATAAAAAATTATTTTACAACTTTAACATCAAAACAAATGTAAGCGTTTCCAGGAATTACTCCAGGATATCCACGGCTTCCATATGCCAGTTCTGGTGGAAGAACCATATGGCGAGTTTCACCATATTCCATATCCTGAACCATTTCATCAAAACCAGCAATCATCTGACCTGCACCAGTTGTAAATTCAAGTGGCTCATGTCCCTGTGGGTGGAATTCTTTAGAAGCATCAAACAAAGTTCCATCAACAAGATATCCCTTATATTCAGCTGTTACAGATTTTCCTTTTCCAACTTTTTTACCGTTTCCATTTTTCAAAGTCTTCCAGTAAATTCCATCAGCTGTTTTATTACAATCTGCAATTACCTGAGCCATTTTTGCTTCTTTTTCATCTTCAATTTTCTTTTTCTGTTCTGCAACTAATTTATCAAAAATAGCCTGAGTTGGTTTAAAGTTTTCAGCATCAGCACCCATACGGATAATTTTAATAGACTTGATTGTATGATCCTGTTGAACCTTGTTTACAACATTCTGTCCGCTAATAACCTGACCAAAAATTGTATGTTTATGATCCAGCCATTCTGTAGGAACAATTGTAATAAAGAACTGACTTCCGTTTGTATCAGCACCAGAATTAGCCATAGCAAGTTTACCAGGCTTATCAAAAACCAAATTATCAACAAATTCATCTGGGAATTTATAACCAGGACCACCTGTTCCATTACCTTTTGGATCACCACCCTGAATCATAAAATCCTGACCATCACCATTTGCTTTACTGATTACGCGGTGAAATTTCAAACCATTATAAAAAGGCTTACCTTTTGCAGCATCCAAAGTTCCTTCAGCTAAACCTACAAAATTTGCTACAGTCATTGGAGTTTCTTTATAAAAAAGCTCCAAAATAATTTCTCCTTTTTCTGTAGTAAGAACAGCAAAAAGACCTTCTTTTCCTTCCAATTCTTTCATATATTTCTCCTTAGAACCACATACTGCACTAGATAACAAAATTAAACTTAATAAAAGTCCTGATAATATTTTCTTTGTTTTCATTTATTACCTCAATTAAACTGGTAATTAACGAATTCCCTTATAAAGAACTCTAACCTGTTTATAAACGCCTTCACCTTCACTCTTTGTTTCTACATCTGGAATATCATTCAAAGTTGTGTGAATAAGTCTTCTTTCAAAAGGATTCATTGGTTCAAGCAAAATTGAATTCTTTGATGAACGAACTTTATCAGCTGTTGTATAAGCAAGACGAACCAAAGATTCTTCACGACGAATTCTGTAGTTTTCTGTATCAAGAATTACACGAACTTCTTCATGTCCAAGACGGCCTGCATAAATATTAGCAAGAAGCTGCAATGCATCAAGATTTTTACCTTTTCTACCAATCAAAATTGATGAGTGTGATGATTCAAGTTTAATTCCAAGTTTTTTATCTTCACGATAAGAAACTTCAACTTTTACATCATAACCCATTTTTTCAATAACATTCTGAATAAATTCAAGAAGCTTCTGTTCAAATTCATCCTGTGGAAGAGGATCTGCATAAACTCTTGAATGATTTTCTTCTGTTGATTTTCCACCAAATGAAGAACCTTTATCATTATCATCAAGAGTGTGAACTCTGATTTTTACATATCCTTTCTTAAAAATAGATGTTTTCTGAGTTTCAAGAATTTCTACATCAAACTGATCTCTTTCAAGACCAAGTTCGTTAGCTGCCATTTCTATAGCTTCTTTTTCAGTTTTTCCTTCGTACTCGTAAGTCATTTTTTTCTCCTATATGTGTAAGGCCTCTAGCGGCCGGTGTTCAATATATTATTTTTCTTACTTTCTTTTAGCTTTTGGTGGTAATGTCTTCTGATTTTTCTTAGCACCACCAGCAATTTCTTCTTTTTTCTGTTTCATCATTTTATTAATGATAATCTGCTGACCAATCTGCAAAATGTTACTTGTAAGCCAGTAAAGTAAAAGTCCAGATGGAGCATTATAGAAAATAAAGAAGAAAATTAAAGGCATACCATACATCATAAATTTCATTGATGCCTGACTCTGACCTGCAGCCTGTCCATACTGAGTAATTTTTCCTGATAAAAGCTGTGTAAATACATAAATAACAGGTAAAATACGAATATCATTTCCAAGGAATCTTGAAAGAACAGGAACTTCTTTTGTGAAAGTGTATACGCTATCACCTACAGAAAGATCTGGAATCCATCCAGGAATAAACATAGCACCACGGAATTCAAAATAATTATTGAACAAATCGTACATTGCAAACAAAATTAAGAACTGGAACACCATTGGAAGACATCCACTAGCAGGATTATATCCGGCTTCTTTGTAAAGCTTCTGTGTTTCCATCTGCATTCTCTGCTGATCATCTTTATATTTTGCCTGAATAGCCTGCATTTTTGGCTGTAATTCCTGCATCTTCAAAGTACCCAAAGACTGTTTCTTTGAAAGTGGGAACATAATTACCTTCAAAAGAATTGTAAGGATGATGATTGCAGCACCCCAGTTATGTACTACTTTGTAAAGAAGTTCCATAATAAATTTAAGAATTGTTTCGAGCCACTTAAGCCAGTCATAAGTCTGTAAAGCCTGATTTACACGATATCCGCTTAATCCCCATGCATTATTTTCTGCAACGTTATAACGTTTCAATTCTTTTTCATTTCTTGGTCCAAAGTAAACAAAATAAGAATCTGATATTTCAGATGTTGCAAAAGCTTTTCTTTCAAACATAGCCTGAGCATTAGCATAATTATTTACTTCAATAAGTGATGAATGGAATGCAGCATTAAGTATTCCCTGAGAATTAGGAATTACAAGTTCAACAAAGTATTTACCTGCAATACCACCCCAGACAAAATTTTTCTCATAACGAGTTAATTTGTTCTGTCCAAGAATAATCTTCTTTGTCTTACTGCCGTTATAAGCAAGGAACTGACGGTTTTCATATCTGTTCTGTTTTGCATCAAAGTGTGGTCCAATCTGTGGAGAAGTTCTAAGAGTATAAGATGTATCTTCAATGTTCAGACCTTTTCCATCTGGTGTATAAAGCTTAACATCAAGCTTAAATACATATTCACCATCTTTAAATTCATACTGTTTTCCAAGAACAAGTGGTTTACCGTTTACATTAATTGTTTTCTTAAAAAAGTATGTATAGTCATTAATTTTTTCTACTTCAAAAAGATCATTTACAATTTCTTTGTTATCAGCAATTGGTCCAAAAGAAATTGCCATTGTACGGTTATTATTTGAAATGTTATCAGACAACTGTACATAATCATCAGTATCAGTATCTTTATGACCTTTCAATTTATAACTGATGATATCTCCACCCCTGTTTGTTAATACAACTTCAACTAAATCTGTTTCAACTTTGAATGTTTCTTCTTTAATTTCAGCTGTATCTTCAACAACAAGAGTGCTTTCTTCTGATTCTAAAGTATTTTCTTCAGATTCAATATTAAACTCTTCTGGTTCATTTGTTTCTTCAACAACTTCATTTTGAGCCTGACTCATACCCATTGGTGATAATCCAGGGAAGATTTTTGGAAGCAACAACCAGGATGCAATAATTACAACTGTAGATAAGACGATTGCCCATATAGTATTTTTATCCACTTTTATATACTCCTTTTATTAAATCTATCGCAACTTTATGTTTTTCAATTTTTTACAGGCAGTACAGGAACAATTTTCAGGTACAGGATCATAACCGCCTTCATGAAATGGATTACATTTTAAAATTCGCTTAGTTGAAAGAAAAAGCCCTTTTACAGGACCATGTTTTTGTATTGCTTCCAAAGCATATGCAGAACACGTTGGCGTAAAACGACAACATGGACCATGTAGAGGAGAAATACATAACTGGTAAGCACGAATTAAGAAAGAGAAAAATTTTATAAAAATATTTCTCAGCCCTTTGATTAAATACTTAATCACAGCTTATTCCTTAAATAAACCTGCCTTTTGACACAATAAACGAATTTGATCACATCGCGAGTGGAACGAATCATTTCCGGGATATATCAAAAACAACATATCGTATCCGGTGTTCAGATGTGATTTTATTAAACGATAGACTTCTCGGCTGTATCTTTTTGATAAGTTTCTTTCAACCGCGTTACCGTAGCCACGATTCAAAGGGAATCCTACACGATTCATCCCAAGATTATTTTCTAAAAAAAATAATTTAGCTCCTGGAATACTTATCTTATTTCCGCATTTAAACAGCTTTTTAAAATCAGCGGGATTTTTTATTCGTTCTTCACGTTTAAAAAATCCCGTTTCTATTAAATCTGTTTCCATCTCAAAAAAATTAGTACTTCTTCTTTTCGTCAGCAACTGAAAGTTTTGCGCGTCCCTTAGCTCTTCTTCTAGCTAAAACTTTACGACCGCCTTTTGTAGCCATACGAGCTCTGAATCCAAATTTTCTGTTACGTTTAACTTTACTTGGTTGATATGTTCTTTTCATGGAACGTACTCCTTATATTTAAAAAAATTTAAAATTGTCCATACAAAACAAAAATAGTAATAAAATATATCATTTATTTTCGGAATTGGTCAACATATCATTTTTTATACTCTCAAATTTTGCAAGTAATTCTGGTGGTAATGTTGAAGAATTTTCATTTTTCTTTTCATTTTGTTCACCATTTTTTTTATAAAAATTATTAAGTTCCTCTTCCTGTTTATCAAATTTTTTTTCTAATTCCATTTTAGATTTCATAACCTGTTCATCATAAGAATCAGAAAGTTTTGCAGAAGAACCAGTCATTCGAAAGGCGAGGGCAGTAATTTTTAATTCTGGTGATTCCATCTTTAATCCACGTAAAATAAATTTTTCATAAAAACGAAGATACTGTATCCACCCCGGATGATCAGCCTCTACAAGAAGAACTCCGTTTTTTAAGTCAACAACTCTTGTATTTCCGGCCAGTCTTTCTCCAATAGGCATTCTTTTTTCACTATCTTCACTTTCATATTTATTTGAATGAATTTTTGAAACTACATTTTTCCAAATAGTTGAAACTTTATCAGCTTTTCCAAAATCAACATTCAAATATTTTGACATCATCTGATTTGCATTAACTATCTGATTATTCATACCATTCACCTTTGTTTATTTTGTATATTTTTGTAGTTTCTCTCATATAACGTTCATATGGTTCACCCGGCAAAAATGTACAAAATAATTGTTCATATTCAGGAAGCATTGCAGTTAATTTAGTTCTTTTGTCAGGATCTAATTCCAGTAAAACATCGTCCATAAGTAAGACAGGTTTTAATCCAGTTGAACGTGTATAATAAATTGACTGAGCTACTCTTAATAATAATGAAATTAAACGGCATTGTCCTGTTGATGCTGTAGGAACAAAAAGATGGTGATCAAGAACAAAATCAATTCTATCTCTATGAGGACCAGACATTGTAGTTTCCATTTCAATATCACGCTCTCTTTGATTTCTTAAATTTTTCATTAATTCATCAAAAGAAGGAATTACTTTTTTATTTTCAATTTCTAATTCTTTCCAGCTTGGATGATATGATATTGATAAACCTTCAATACCTGTAATTTCTCCAAAAATTTTTCCAAAAATTTCATTGAATTGAAAAATTGCTTTTTTTCTTTTCTCTTCAATAACCAGACCCAACTGAACTAATTGTGAATCATAAACATCAATCATTTCATATTCATGATTTTTCAAAACTAAATTTCTACTTTTCAAAACTTTTTTATAATTTCTAATATCATCAAGATAAGATGAATTATATAAAGTTAAAGACTGATCAATAAAAAAACGCCTGTGTTCTGGTTCTCCAGTCGCAAATTTCATATCATCATGACAAAATAAAATACATGGAATTGTATTAATCAATTCTTTACGGTCATGAATTTTTTTTCCATTTTTTTCAATTCTTTTTTTATTATTTTCAAAAATTACACTTATCTTATCAGCTTCATTTTCATCTCTTTTATAAAATGAATTTAAACTAAAATCTTTTTGTCCATTTTTTATAATTTGAGAATCAACATGTGTTCTAAAAGACACACCATAAGAAGAATAATAAAGAGATTCTAGAATATTACTTTTTCCCTGACCATTTTCACCAACAAAATAGACCTCTCTGTTAGAAAGGTCTATTGTATCGTTTTTCAGATTACGGAAATTATAAAAAGTTTGATAAAGAAAAGGCATAAAATTAAAAAAATAATGTAATTTTAATAATTCATTGGCATGATAACATGGATGTAGTCACCAGCAGGTTCACCTCTGATAATTACAGCCTTTGTAATATTTGCTTCTTCATCACCTTTAGCTTCATTCACATTAAAATCAAATACTACATTTTCAGATTCAATTACTCTTAATGGATCTGTAATGTAAGTAAAATTCAATGCCATAGAAATATTTTGTCCTTCATAACGGCATGGAATTTCTTCATCTGCAGTACCAATATCAGATTCTGGAGAAATAAGTTTTAAAACACCAGATGAAATCTTAAAAATAATTCTACTTACTTTTTTATCAACCATGATTGTGGTTCTCTTAAGAGCTGCATCTAAATCAGCTTTATTAACCATAAATGACATTGATAAACTTTCAGGAATTACTTTTTGATAATTAGGGAATTGACCTTCAATTAAAACTGAAGAAAATTCTACATTACCAAATCTTACAAATATTGATTTATCAATTACAGAAATCTGAATGTTTCCTTCATCTGGAGCATTTTTCAAAATACATGAAAGAATTTTTGTTGGTATAATTGCAGGCTGAAAATCTGGAATAGAAAGTCCTTTTTTATTATCACAAGAAAGACGTCTTCCATCAGTAGCTACCATTGTTAAAACATCATCTTTTTTAACAAAATAAACACCTGTCATAAAATATCTGTTCTTATCATCAGATACAGCAAAAATTGTCTGTTTAATCATTTCTTTAAAATCTTTTGAAGGTATTTCAAAGAATGGTAAATTTTCAGATGTTCCAATTTCAGGAAATTTATCACTTGCCTGACTTCTAAGCTGGAAAACAACTTTTTTTGAAGCAGGTTTAATTGTTACTCCAATATCTTCCTGAATAAAATCAATATCTCCAGAAGGCAAAGAAGAAAGAATGCTCATAAATTTATCACAGAAGATTGTTGTTCTTCCTTCTTCCTGAATATCTACTGGAATTGTAGTAGAAAATTTTACTGTTGAATCAGTTGCTTTAATAACTAAAGCTCCATTTTCAGCAATTAAAAGAATATTAGAAAGAATTGATATTGGACTTTTATTTGTAATAATTTCCTGTGCAATTGAAATTTCTTTTATCATTGCATCTCTATCAAATGTAAACTTCATTAAATTCTCCTTTTCCCCATTTATATATTTATTATAAATTTATATAAATTTAGTAATAGTAATAATAAGGTATGTGAATTCTGTGTATAACTTATCTAATTCTTTATAATATAACAATTTAAAATGTTGTTAATTAATTATAAATATTTAACAATTTATCCACTTATCCACTTTCTTTATTATTAATTCTACTTTATCCACTTTAAACTCACAAGTAATTAACTGGCTATTTTTTATATTCTTTTATCTCTCTTATTAAAATTTGTATTTTAGACTGTAAGGTTGAATCGGTTTTTATATTATCACTTATTTTTTTATAAGCAGTCATAATTGTAGAATGATCTTTTCCACCAAATTCTTCGCCTAATTCTGTGTAGGACATTTCAGTTAATTCACGGGCAATATAAATTGCTATTTGTCTTGGAATAACATATTTCTTATCACGTTTTTTACTTTTAATATCTGAAATAGAAATTTGATAATTCTCAGCAATTACTTTCTGAATAATATCCAGAGAAATATTTTCTGCACTGTTAGAATTAAGAATATCTTTAAGAAGCATTTTTGTTGTTTCTAAAGTAGGTTTTTCACCACACAAATCTTCGTATCCTAAAACTTTTGCAAGAGCAGATTCCAGATCTCTAACATTTGTTTCAAGGTTATGAGCAATATAATCTATAATTTCAGGGTCTAAATTTTTTCCAACAAGTTTTATTTTGTTTTGTAAAATAGCCACACGTGTTTCATAGTTAGGAGGCTGCAAATCAATACTTAATCCATTAGAAAGTCTGCTTACAAGACGTTGAGTCATACTTTTTATTTCTTTAATAGGACGGTCACAAGTAAATACCATCTGTGCATGTTTTTCACTTAAAGCATTAAAAGTATAAAAGAGCTCTTCCTGTGTCTGTTCCTTTCCCTGTAAAAAGTGAATATCATCAAGAAGTAAGACATCAAGATTTCTATATTTATTTTTAAATTCAGTAGTTTTTTTTGTATTTAATGAATCAATAAATTCATTTGTAAAAGATTCTGCAGATATGTAACAGATTTTTAAGTTTTCTTTACTGTTTTGATAAATATAATTTCCAATTGATTCCATAAGGTGAGTTTTTCCTAATCCAGAACCACCATATAAAAGAATCGGGTTATACTGTTTACCAGGATTTTTAGCTACACTAACTGATGCATTATAAGCAAATTTACTGTTATCACCTGGAATAAAATTTTCAAAAGTATATTTTTCTTCCAGAAGTGGATGTTTTTTCTTCTTTGTAACGATTTTTTCTTCTTCAACTTTTTTTGTTTCAACTGTTTTTTCAGTTTTAGTTTCAACTTTTACTTCTGAAACTGTTTCTTCATTTACAATACATTCAACTTTTAAAGTATTAAGTCCAGTTACTTCTCTAAGTTTATCTTCAATAATTTTTAATGAACCTTTATTTGTAACCTGATTTTTCATAAAAGGTGATGCAACTGAAACTGTAATAACGTTAATAGTATCTCCTACATAGTTAACGTTAAAATTAAAAATAAAATCACCTTCTTTATCTTCTGCAATATATTGTTTATGCAATTCTTCCATTGCATATTTAAAAGCTTCTTCATACATTTTTTCTAACATGCTGATATTATCCTAGAGTTTTTTGAATTCTTCAAGGGTTTAAAAATAATGTTAAACTACCACTTGTTAGTTTGTTTCAATACTAGAATTTTAATTTCATATAATATAAAATGTAATTTATTCTTATTATAATGACATTTATTTTGTGGGAAAATTTATGTCAAAAAATCAAAGGAAATGACAATGTCAGCAGATAATTATGGTGCAAGTAATATCCAGGTTTTAAAAGGATTAGAGGCTGTTAGAAAAAGACCTGGTATGTACATTGGTTCTACAGGTCCTCGTGGTCTTCATCATCTTGTATATGAAACAGTTGATAACTCAATTGATGAAGCAATGGCTGGTTTTTGTGACAACATTATAGTTGCTCTTGAAAAAGATGACGTAGTTAGAGTTGAAGATAATGGACGTGGAATTCCTGTTGATATTCATCCTACAGAACACATTTCTGCTCTTGAACTTGTTTTAACAAGACTTCATGCTGGTGGTAAATTTGATAAAGGTTCTTATAAAGTTTCAGGTGGTTTGCATGGTGTTGGTGTTTCCTGTGTAAATGCACTTTCAGACTGGATGGAAGCTACTGTAAAAAGAGATGGACATGTATATCGTCAGAATTATGAACGTGGTGTTGCTAAATCTAAAGTAGAAATTATTGATGATTGTGCAGAAGATGTTCATGGTACAACTATTCGCTGGAAAGCAGATAAAACAATTTTTACTGAAACAACAACTTATGATTTTGATATTTTGAAGACACGTCTTCGCGAACTGGCATTCCTTAACTCTGGAATTAAAATTACTTTCCGCGATGAAAGACTGGAAAATCCAAAAGAAGAAATTTTACAGTTCGTTGGTGGTATTAATGAATTTGTAAAAAATATTGATGAAGGAAAAGTAGTCGTTCCGGAAGAACCAATTTATATTTGTGAAACTCGTGATGATATCGTTACAGAAATTTCAATGCATTATAACAATTCTTATTCTGATAATGTTCATACTTATGTAAATGATATTAACACTAGAGATGGTGGTACTCATCTTGAAGGTTTCAAAAGTGGTCTTAGAACTGTAATTAATAAAGCTTTAGATACAAATGAAAAACTTAAAAAAGCAGTTGGAAGTTTAGACAAAGATGAAAAACTTACTTATGAAGATATGAGTTCTGGTCTTACAGCTGTAATTTCCATGAAAGTTCCTGAACCTGAATTTGAAGGTCAGACAAAGGAAAAACTTGGAAATACAGAAGTCAGAACAATTGTTCATCAGGTTATAACAGAAAAACTTACAATTTATTTTGAACAAAATCCTGCTGTTCTTGAAGCAATTTGTAAAAAAGCAATGGATGAAGCCAAAGCACGAATTGCTGCCAGAAAAGCAAAAGATAACATGCGTAAGAAAAATGCATCTGATGGATTTGGTCTTCCTGAAAAACTTTCAGACTGTTCTGAAAAACATGATCCTGCATCTTGTGAAGTATACATAGTCGAAGGAGATTCTGCCGGTGGTTCTGCAAAGAAGGGTAGGGATCCAAAACATCAGGCTATTCTTCCTCTTTGGGGAAAAATGTTAAACGTTGAAAAAGTTCGTCCTGAAAAGGTAATGAATAATGATAAGCTTGAACCAGTTATTGCATCACTTGGTACAGGTTTTGGAAAAGACTTTAATATTGATAAACTTCGATATCATAAAATCATCATTATGGCCGATGCCGATGTTGATGGTTCACATATTCGTACTTTGCTTTTAACTTTCTTTTTCCGCTACATGCCTGCTCTTATTGAGAGAGGTTATGTATATCTTGCTATGCCTCCATTGTTCAAAGTTCAGCTTGGAAAAAAAGATCCAGTTTATTGTTATTCAGATGCAGAACGAGATGCCGCTTTGGAAGCTCTTGGAGACCAGCGTGATAAAGCAGAAGTTCAGCGTTATAAAGGTCTTGGTGAAATGGACGGAAATCAGCTTTGGGAAACAACAATGGATCCGGCTCATCGACGTATGCGTGTTGTAACAATTCCAGATGCAATTGCAGCTGATAAAATATTTAGTATTTGTATGGGCGAAGAAGTAGAACCTCGACGTCAGTTCATTGAAGAAAATTCAAGTTACGCAAATCTGGATATTTAATAAAAGATGGAGAAAATGATGGAAGAAATAAAAACAGTCGAAGGTGGATCTTTAATAAAAATCCCAATCGAAGATGAAGTAAAAAAAGCATATATTGACTATTCAATGTCTGTAATTGTACAGCGTGCTCTTCCTGATGTTCGTGATGGTTTAAAACCTGTACATCGTAGAATTATGTACGCCATGGATACGCTCCATCTTGCAAGTGGTGGTAAAACCAAAAAGTGTGCAACAATCGTTGGTGAAGTTTTAGGTCATTATCACCCACATGGAGATGCTTCTGTATATGATGCTCTTGTTCGTCTTGGACAGGATTTTGCTCAACGATATACAACTGTAACACCTCAGGGAAACTTTGGTACAATTGCCGGTGACCCTGCCGCAGCTTACCGATACACCGAAGCTAAGATGTCAAAAATCACAGAAGAAATGGTTTCTGATATCAATAAAAATACAGTTGATATGGTTCCAAACTTTGATGATACAACAAAGGAACCAGCAGTTCTTCCTGGAGCTTTCCCATTCCTTCTTTGTAATGGTACAACTGGTATTGCGGTTGGTATGGCCACAAACATGCCTACTCACAACTTACGTGAAGTTGCCGCAGCAATTGGTGCCTACATTGATAATCCAGAAATTTCTATAGACGAATTAATGAAATATATCAAAGGACCAGATTTCCCAACTGGAGGTATCATTTATGGTACAGCTGGAATTAAGAAGGCTTATACAACTGGTCGTGGTAAAATTACAATTCGTTCTAAGTTCACAATTGAAACTCATAAAAACGGAAAAGAATCTATTGTATTTACAGAAGTTCCTTACGGTGTAAATACAACAAATATCATTCGTCGAATAAAGGAATTAAACAGAGATAAGCAGATTGATGGTATTGTTGATGCAAACGATGAAACTTCAGACCGTACAGGTATGCGTCTTGTAGTTGAATTGAAAAAAGGTGCAATCACAAAAATTGTGCTTAATCAGCTTTTTGCTAAAACAGATTTACAGTCTAATTTTGGTGTTATCAATCTTGCTCTTGTTCCAAAAGAAAAGGAAGGTGAACCACGTTATTCAGAACCAGAATACGGACTTACACTTCCACAGACATACTTAAAGCCAGAAGTTCTGACACTTAAACAATTAATTGCACACTTTGTTAGTCACCGTGATGAAGTAATTACACGCCGTACAATTTATGATTTGAAAGTTGCAAAACATCGAATGCATATTTTGGAAGCTTTAATTACTGCAATTAATAATATTGATGAAGTAATTAAAATCATCAAAGAAAGTCGTGATACAGAAGCTGCTAAACTTGCTCTTGAAAAGAGATTTAATTTTGATGATGAACAGGCACAGGCAATTGTAGATATGCAGCTCAAACGACTGACACATCTGCTTGTAGAAGATCTTCAGAAAGAAATTAAAGAGCTTCAGGCATTCATTGACTATCTTACAGATTTACTTGCTCATCATGAAAAAATACTTCAGCTCATCAAAGAAGACACAAATAAACTTGCTGAAAAATATGGTGATGATCGCCGTACAGATATTGTTTATGATGAAGTCGAAGAAATTAATGTTGAAGATATGATTAAAGATGAAGAGATGGTAGTTATGATTTCTCGTCTTGGTTATATCAAACGTGTTTCAGTTGATAAATACAAAAAGCAGGGTAGGGGAGGAACTGGAAGTAACGGTACCAACCTTATTGATGATGACTACGTTAATCAGTTGTTCATCGGTTCTACAAAGGAACATTTGTTATTCATAACTAACTTAGGCCGTGCTTACTGGATGAAGATTCATGAGATTCCGGAAAGTGAAAAGGCTGC
>JAEEGL010168693.1_pt1 | contig 13603 bp, 13 predicted proteins | sample 9134231 | NCBI WGS metagenome assembly JAEEGL01 (sample SAMN16246548, study PRJNA631951) | gut metagenome | biome: gut microbiome; feature: rumen; material: fiber-attached | host: Bos | place: Iran: Karaj | collected 2018-10
TCTGCTCTTATGACATTTATATTTGCGTTATTAGTTAACGAGTTTTTTTTAGCTACTGCTAAAGCTTTTTTACTATTATCTATAGCATCAAATTCTATATTAAATGCTTTAGATAGTGATATAGCTATACATCCGCTTCCTGTGCATAAATCTAGACCTTTGCGAGGCTTATAGTTTGCCTCATTTAGTTTTATAACTACCCGATTTACTAGCTCTTCGGTCTCCCATCTTGGGATTAGAACATCTTCATTAACAATTATAGTTGAGTTATAAAACTCAACGTTTCCTATCAAATATTGATATGGATAATTGTTGTTTAAGTGTTTTATTAGAGTTTTTTCGCTATATTTATTATTTAAAATATCCCAATCAGGTTTACTTATATAATCTGGCTTATTCAAAGTTTTCTCCAGCCAATTTTCTTTTTAAATCCTCAGTAATTAAAGCTTCTATTACAGGATCTAAATAACCATCCATTACTTTATCTAAGCTCATAATAGAGAAGTTTATGCGATGATCTGTAACTCTATTTTGAGGATAGTTATAAGTTCTTATCTTTTCTGAACGATCACCAGTTCCTATCTTTGACTTTCTTTCGGAACCCAATTCTTCGCTTTTTCTTCTTTCCATTTCATCATTAATTTTGATTTTTAAAAGGTTTAAAGCTCTTTCTCTATTTCTTAGTTGGCTTCTTTCGGTTTGGCAAGTAACAACTACTCCTGTCGGAATATGTGTTAGTCTTACTGCAGAGTTAGCAGTATTAACTGATTGGCCTCCTGCACCACTACTATGGTAAACATCCATTTTGATGTCACTTTCTTTGATATCGATATTAACGTCTTCAACTTCTGGCATAACTAGTACCGTTGCAGTAGATGTATGTACTCTTCCTTGGGTTTCGGTAACTGGTACTCTTTGAACTCTATGAGACCCACTTTCATATTTTAATTTAGAATATACGTTATCTCCTTTTACAATGAACTCCACTTGCGAAAATCCACCACTAGTTCCTTCTAATTCGTTTACAGTTTCGATCTTCCAGCCTTGCTTTTCAGCATAGTAAGTATACATTCTAAATAAGTCTCCAGCAAAGATGTTTGCTTCATCTCCTCCTGCTGCTCCTCTTATCTCCATAATAACGTTTTTACCATCGTTTTTATCCTTAGGAACTAACATTATCTCTAATTCATGATAAGTAATTTCTTTTTCCTTAGTTAATCTTTCTAGCTCTTCAGCTGCAAAGTCTTTAAGTTCCTCGTCGTTTTCCATTTCTTTGGCTTGATCAATATCATCTAGAATCTTTTTGTATTTATTGTATGTATCAACTATTGCCTTTAGATCACTTTGTTCTTTTGATAAATCCTTTAATTTGTTAAAATCGTTCATTATCTCAGGCTTGGTTAATAACTCTGTTACTTCTTCATATTTTTTTTCAATGTTATCTAGTCTTTCAAACATATTATCATTCCTATTCTTTAGCTAAAAAAGAACAAATTATAAACTTTGCTCTTCTTCGTCTTCCTCGTCAACTACAACTAAATCTTGTAAATCGTCTTCTTCTTCGTCATCATCAGAATCTGATTCATAGAAAATATCTGTTTCTTCTTCATCTTCTTCATCAATATCATCTTCTACTAAGTCTCCAGAAACATCATCTTCTTCGTCAATAACTACTTTTGGTGCATGTTTGCTTCTTAAATCCCAATATCCTTTATCTAACATGATAAATTTTTTGTCAGTAGACAATAATTCAAAGAAATCGCCAATTTTATTTTCATATTCACTTGGATCTAGTTCTAAAATACTATTGATTTTCTTGAAAATATCTGCTATTTTCATTTTCTTTCCAGCATCTTCTAAAATTAAAGCTGCTAGATCATCGTATCCCATGTTTTGTAAGTCTTCCTTTTTATAATCCTTTAGTTTCATAATAAGCCTCCTACATCTTTTCTGGGGGAATTACCCCTATTAAATCTAAAGCATTTTTTATTGTAATTTTAACTGCTTTTATCATGTTTAAGTTTGCCTTAAGAACATCTTCATCTTCTACTATTATTCTGTTTTTTGAATAATATCCATGAAAAGCATTAGCAAGTTCATAAACATAATTAGTTATTAGATGCGGCAATTCTTTAATTGCAGCATTTTTAACTACTTCTGGAAATCTTGAAATGACGGTTAATAACTTCGTTGCATCTTCGCTTTTTATACAACTGTAGTCATCAACTATTATATTATCTTCATAATTATTTAATATACTACATATTCTAGCATATGCATAAGAAACGTAATAAACTGGGTTTTCACTACTCTTTTCTTTAGCTAGTTTCATATCAAAGTCCATTTGAGTATCTAAACTATGCATTGAAAAGAAATATCTAGCTGCATTAACTCCAACTTCATCGATTAAATCTTTAAGTGTGATGGTATTGCCTGTTCTTTTGCTCATTCTTACAATTTCGTTCCCACTCATTAATCTAACTAATTGAAGAAGTTTAACTTCTAGCTTACTATCATCATATCCATTTGCTTTCATTGCACTTTTCAATCTTGCAACATATCCGTGATGATCTGTACCTAAAACATCTATCATTTTAGTAAAACCACGTTCATACTTATTAATGTGATTTCCAATGTCCGGAACTATGTACGTAAAATTACCATCTTTTCTAATTAGAACATGGTCTTTATCATCATAAAAATCACTCGATTTAAACCATACTGCTCCGTCACTTTCATAAGTATAGCCGTTTTTTGTCATATTATCAACTACATTTTTTGGAGGATACTTTTTATAAATATCTTTTTCACTTGTAAAAACATCATAAGTAATTCTATACTCCTTTAAATCGCTTATTATTCCATTAAGCAAACGATCAACAGCAAGTTTTTTATAACTATCTAATGGTTCATTAATCCATTCCTTATTATGTTTATCAAATATTTCTTTAGCCATCTTACCTATTTCAGGGCCATGATAACCGTTTTCTGGAATGCTAGCTTCTTGGCCACACATTTCCAAGTATTTTGCTTGGATAGATAAACCTAAATTATCTATTTGAGTACCGGCATCATTTATATAATACTCTTTTACTACATCATAACCAGAAAACTTAAGAATTCTTGCTAAGGAATCGCCATAAGCTCCTCCTCTAGCGTTTCCCATGTGTAAGATACCGGTTGGATTAGCACTAACAAATTCAATATTATAACTTTTTCCCTCTCCTAAGCTAGAGCTTCCATATTTATCATTTAACTTAATAACATCATTGATTAAATCATACAAATAGTCATTCTTTACAAAAAAATTGATAAAACCTGGTGCCTTAACTTCAACTGAAGTTATTAAATCACTATTAATATTTTCCTTTATGCTGTTAGCTATCTCTAAAGGGTTTTTCTTTAGTTTACCCGCTAATTTCATAGCTACATTAGTTGAGTAATCGCCGTTTTCTTTTTCTTTTGGAACGCTAATCTCTATATTATCAACATCAACATCCATTTTATTAAGAGCTTCAACTATTACTTTTTCTAAAGTTTCTTTCATTATTGCCTCCTAGAAATGATTATTTTATTAATTGGTTCTTCTTCACTTGTTTGATAAAGCAAAATAATCTCATTATCATTATTACTTACTTCATATTTAAACAAACTTAGCTCTCCGTTAAGCTTATCGGAATCTAGATTAATAATCATCTTACCATTATTTAAGTCTATAATAATAGAATAATCTTCGGTTTTTTTCAAAACTGTTTTATTATCATGACTATATGATAGATTATCATCTACTTTATAAATATTATTTAGAACATTTAGACTCAAATATTCTTCAACTAATTGATCGTTTTGATATAATCTCCAGTCAAACATCTAAATCTCCTTCTTTTTTTTCCAAATCATTATAACATATAATTAAAAAATACAATATATTTTTTATTATAAATTAAAACAATTAAAACATAATAATAGTGGTGTTAAGATGAAACATATAAAAAAACTATTAAAAATACCCATTTTTATGTTTATAATGTTTGTCATATGTATGGTTGGTTTATATACATATGCTTTTTTTAGTCCTTCTTTAGATATTAAATCACCAAACAATATTCAGTTTTATGATAAAGATAATAATATTATTAACAATTCATTAAATGACTGGACCGCTATAGAAGATATTAGTCCAAGCTTACTGGATGCTGTTATTAGCATTGAAGATAAGAATTTCTACCATCATCAAGGATTTGATTATTTAAGAATTGCAAAAGCAATGTTTGAAAACTTTAAAAATAAAGCTATAGTTCAAGGAGCTTCAACAATATCTCAACAATATATTAAAAATCTATATTTAGATTTTGATAAAACTTGGAAAAGAAAAGCGGAAGAAGCTATGTTAACATTGGAGTTAGAGGTTCATTATAGTAAGGACGAAATACTAGAAGGTTACTTAAATACAATTAACTACGGGCAAGGCAATTTTGGAATTACTAGCGCAAGTAAATATTATTTTGGAAAAGAACCTAAATACTTAACATTAGAAGAATCAATTATATTAGCTGGTATTCCAAAAAACCCAAGTAATTATAATCCCGTAAGCAATTATGATGAATGTATTAATAGAGCAAGAATTGTAGCTAAAGCAATGTTAGATAATAATAAAATAACCAAACAGGAATACAACACATTATTCCAAAATAAAATCGAGATACTATCTCAAAACGAAAAAGACATCTCTAACATGACTATGTATTATACTGATGCTGTATTAGAAGAACTAAAAACTATTAAGGAAATACCTAATACCTTAATTAGTTCTAAGGGGTTAAAAATATATACATATTATGATAAAGATACACAAGATAATATGGAATCTTCCATATTAAAATATCTGAAAAACAAGGATATTGAAGTTGCAAGTATGATTGTAGATCCTCATACCGGTGGGATTATGGCTTTATCTGGAGGCAAAAACTATAGTAAAAGTCAATTTAATAGAGCTATTCAGTCTAAAAGACAAGTTGGTTCTACAATGAAACCATTCTTATACTATGCCGCTTTAGAAAACAACTTTACTTCTTCAACAACTTTTACAAGTGAAAAAACAACATTTAACTTAGCAAATGGAAAGGAATATTCTCCTAAAAACTATAATGACTCATATGCTAATAAAAACATCACTATGGCCGCTGCTATAGCATTATCTGATAATATTTATGCCATTAAAACCAACTTGTTTTTAGGTGTAGATAAAATGTTAGAAATTGCTAAAAGATGCGGAATAAAAGAAAAGTTATCTGATGTTGTATCAAGTGCTTTAGGTACTAACGAAATAAATATGAAAGATTTTGCAAATGGTTATTTAGCTTTTGCGAGTAATGGTTATAATAAAAAGGCTCATCTAATAAGAAAAGTAGAGGACGTTGATGGAAATATTATTTATGAATACAAAGATGATAATATTATGATTTTAAACCAAAACTACACTTATATTCTAAATGAAATGTTAACAAATACATATAATCCAGCATTTAAGGACTACTCTACCCCTTCAGCTTTAAGCATTAAACCAAAAATGTCCCATAAATACGCTATCAAAACCGGAACAACAAATACAGATTATTGGATTAGTGGTTATAATCCAAATGTATTAATGCTTGTTTGGGTTGGATATGATAATAATAAGGAGGTAAGTCAAGATGAGAATCAATATGCTAAAAACATCTGGATTGATTCTGTTGAATACTTTTTAAAAGATAAGGATAATAATTGGTATGAAAAACCAGATGGTGTTATAGGATTAATCAAAGACCCTATAACTGGTAGTGATACTAATAATAATGAAAAAGCTGCATTATACTATTATGTTAAAGGAACTGAAAATGCTGTGTTTAAAGAAGAAAAAAAAGACTCTTAAGAGTCTTTTTTAATATCTATAATAATTCTATATGAGTTTCCATTATCTGCCTCAGTTAAAGTTATATTCTTATCAACATTTAAAACTTCAACATAACCTCTAACATCCTCAGCTAATTCCTTATAACTTACTTTGGCTGATTGTGAATTACCATCGAATATTCCTACGCCTGGTTGAACATCTAAACTATCTATCTCTTCTACTGGAACTTGGTTATCCATATCAAGAACTTCTTCTACCATATTATTTGTTTGAATATCATTTTGTGGTTCAGGATCAGGAATACGTTCAGGTTCCACCGGAGTGCTATTACCAAAATTGAAGAAATCACTTTCGCTAGTAACTCTATTAATATCTTGTGGCATTAACTTTGGTCTTCCTAGGTTAGTTACTTCATCTGATGTAAATGCTTCTACGTTATCATCAGTATCATACTTAAAGAATTTATTATTCGTAGTATCTCCTGATTCACCATCAGCAAACGAAGGACGACTAACTAAAGGATTAATATCAGTGGCTTCTCTTTGCATTTCTTCTAAATTGCCATTTATATCTACTAGAGGAACATCGTCTAAAACGTCTTCTCCTCCTGGGTTATTAATGTTCTTTATTAATTCATCTAACTGACGAACTGTAAGTCTTTCATCAAGAACTCTCTTTAGCAATTCAACTTGTTTTCCCTTATCAGAAACAGATAGTAAACTTCTTGCATGTCTTTCACTTATTTTTCCATCCAATAAAGCTTGCTGAGCTTCATTACTAAGGTTAAGTAATCTTAATTTGTTAGCAATAGCAGACTGACTAAGTCCCATTCTTTTAGCTAATTCATCTTGAGTCATATCTCCAGCATCTAGGATATTACGATAACTCCTTGCTTCTTCTATTGCAGATAAATCTTTTCTTTGAACGTTTTCAACTAAAGCTATTTCTGCACTTGATTGATCATTAACATTAGCAACAATTCCTGGAACTGAAACAAGACCTGCTATTTGAGCGGCCTTATATCTTCTTTCTCCTGCTATAATTTCGTATTTGTCCCCTAGTCTTCTAACAACTAATGGTTGAATTATACCATGTTGCTTTATTGAATTAGCCAAATCATTTAGGGCTTTTTCATCAAAATTTATTCTTGGTTGAAATCTATTTGGAACCAAATCCTCAATAGGAATTTGAACAACGTTGTTATCACTATTCATTCTATCAAGCCCTTTCTTATTCTCTTATAATTTTAACTTATTTACAATTTTATTTCAATGGCTTTTTAAGAATTTTGTCATAACTTCTTGGGTATATATCGCTAATCTCTTTTTCTTTTTTTATGACTACTATGTTTCTTTCACTTTCTTCAATAGGAAGTTTAAATCTAATTTGATTATCTATCTTACTATTTAATACTTTAAGCGTTGAAGAAGCTTCTTCTACTTCAGATTCGGTAACTAAGTTACTGCCCTTCATCATAATAAATAAACCATTGTTTTTTAAATAAGGTAAACCTATTTCGCATAATATTCTTATTTTAGCTACAGCTCTTGAAGTAACTATATCAAACGATTCACGATTCTCTTTAATATATTCTTCTGCTCTTTTGTTTACTACTATTACATCCTTTAATTCTAATTTATTAATTACTTGTTCTAAAAACATAGTCTTTTTATTATTAGAATCTAGTAGAACTAATCTAATATTTGGAAAAACTATTTTTAAAACTAATCCTGGAAATCCAGCACCAGATCCTATATCTAGTACTTTAACTTCTTTATTAAAGTCATATGCTTTAACAATAGTTAGGCTGTCATAAAAATGTTTTAAAAAGACATCATCCTTATTTGTTATAGTTGTCAAATTTGTTTTACTGTTATAATCAACTAATTCTTCATAGTAAGTATTTAGTTTTTTTACTATTTCATCTGTTAAATTGATATTTAATTTTGATACTAAAGATACAAATTCATTAATTGTCATTTGCGTACTCCTTTTTTAAGTAGATAGCTAAAATAGATATATCAACTGGATTTACTCCACTTATTCTAGATGCTTGACCTAGTGTTCTTGGATTTACTTTTTTTAACTTTTGTCTTGATTCACTTGATAAGTTTTTAATTAAATCGTAATTAATATTTTCTGGAATTTGTTTTTTTTCTAATTTTAATAGTTTTTCTTTTTCTTTATAAGCTTTTTTAATATAACCATCATATTTTATTTCTATTTCTACTTCTTCTAAAACTTCTTTAAATTTAGATAAATCATATATTTTATCTAAAATATTTATAGTTATTTCTGGGTGCTTTAAAGCATCAATTAGTTTAATATTTTTTGTATAAGTTGTATTTGTAAGATTAAATAATTTTTCCTTATTATCTTTAATATTTAAGGAATTATTTTTTAAATAATCAATTAATTCTTCCTTTAACTTTAATTTTTTTAAATATCTATTATAAGCTTCTTTGGAAACTGATTTAGCTTTGTATCCTATATTTGTTAATCTTACATCAGCGTTATCATGACGTAGTATTAATCTAAATTCCGCTCTACTAGTAAGCATTCTATATGGTTCTTTCGTTCCCTTAGTTACTAAATCATCAATTAATACCCCTATATATGCTTCATCTCTTCTTAAAACGAGTTGTTCTTCGTTATCAATATTTAAACTAGCATTTATTCCAGCAATTAAACCTTGTGCAGCTGCTTCTTCATAACCACTAGTACCATTTATTTGACCAGCAGTATATAAATTTTTAATTATTTTAGTCTCTAATGTTGGTAGTAATTGCAATGGATCAATAGCATCATATTCAATAGCATAAGCATATTTTGTAATAATTGCTTTTTCTAATCCTTCTAAACTATGAACCATTTTCTCTTGTACATCTCTAGGCATAGATGTTGAAAACCCTTGTAGGTACCATTCATCATAAAATCTACTTTCTGGTTCTAAGAATAATTGGTGTCTTTCTTTGTCTTTAAATCTTACTAATTTATCTTCAATAGAAGGACAATATCTAGGTCCTACACCACTTACAAAGCCTCCATACATACTAGACTTATTTAAATTATCATTAATAATCTTATGAGTTTTTTCGTTTGTATATATTAAATAACACTTTTCTTGACCATTTATATCATAGTATACCTTGTTTTCAAAACTAAATGTTAAAGGTATTTTAGAACCCTCTTCTTCTTGCATTTTAGAAAAATCTATAGATTCTTTTTTTATTCTTGGAGGAGTTCCTGTTTTTAATCTTTGAATTGTAAAACCATATTTATGTAAATTATCACTTAAATGATTACTTCTTTTTTCTCCATGAGGACCTCCTGGAGTATTTTCACTACCTATTAATATATTTGCTTTTAAATATGTACCTGTAGTTAAAATAACCATTTTACTTAATAACTTTTCTTTATTAGATAAAATTACACCCTTAATAATATTATCTTCAACTATTAAATCTTCAACGGTTGCTTCAATAATATCTAAATTATCAAATTTAGATAATTCTTTTAGCATTTCTTTTGGATAAACTTTTTTGTCTGCTTGGGCTCTTAAACTTCTTACTGCAGGGCCCTTACTATCATTTAACATTTTAATTTGAAAGTGGCTTTTATCTGCTACTTTACCCATGATGCCACCTAAAGCATCTATTTCACGAACTATTATGCCTTTAGCCGTACCACCAATTGAAGGATTACAAGGCATATCAGCTATATTATTTTTGTTAATAGTAATCAAAGCAGTCTTTTTATTCATAAATGCCGCTATATGAGCTGCTTCACAACCAGCATGACCAGCTCCTACTACAATGACATCATACATATAATCACCTACTTTCCTAAACAAAAGTTTTTAAATAATGTATCAAGTAATTCTTCATCATATGAAGATCCTGTTATATTACCTAATAAATCTAATATTTCTTTTAAATCTATCTCTATCATATCAACATATTCATCATTTTTAAGCATTTTTAAAATATGTTTACAATTTGTAGAACACTTTTTGATAATTGAAACTTGTTCAACGTTACTTAAATAGGTAATATCGTTAGTTTCAATTTCGCCCAAATTAAACTTATTTATAATTGCATCTTTTAATGGTCTTATTCCTTCTATAGATGTTGTATTTCCATAAATAACATCAGAAATATCCAATTTATTTTTTAGAATATCATCTTTATTACCAAATATTAGTAATTTAGATTTTGGAGTATTATTTATAATATCTTTTTCTTCATTGGTTATTTTTTTAGATGTATCAATAATTAAGATAACTAAATCAGATTCATCAATAAGTTTTAGACTTTTAGAGACACCAATCTGTTCAATTTTGTTAGTAGTTTTTCTTATTCCAGCAGTGTCAAACAAATTGATTAAAATACCATTTAATTCAATTGTTCCTTCTACTACATCTCTCGTAGTGCCTTTTATATCACTAACTATGGCTTTTTCTTCATTTAATAATGCATTCAAAACGCTACTTTTACCTGCGTTTGGTAAACCTACTAAACTTACATTAATACCATTTTTCATTAACTTTGTTGTTTTAGCATCTTTAATTAGTTTTTCAAATTCTTCGTCTAATTTAGATATCTTGCTTTTTAATATATCCTTTGTAATAACTAAATTATCTTCATATTCTGGAAAATCTATATTTACTTCAATATTACTTATTAGATTTAGAATTTCTTTTCTAATTGATTCTATTTTTTTATTAAGAAGACCTGTTAACCCATTCATAAACACTTTTCTAGCACTATTAGTTTTAGAATATAAAAGATCATTTACTGCTTGAGCTTGAGATATGTCTATTCTCCCATTTAAAAAGGCCCTTTTAGTAAACTCTCCTGGAGTCGCTAGACGACATCCATTTTCTAAAAGAATTTCTAGGATTTTATTTGTAGAAGAAATGCCTCCATGACAATTAATTTCTACTACATCTTCTTTTGTATATGTATTAGGTGCTTTCATTATTGAGACTAATACTTCATCGATTAATTCATCATTATATTTAATATATCCATAATTAATAGAATGGTCTGATAATTTATTTAAGTTTTTTGTGAATATTTTAGATACAATATTAAAACTATCTTCTCCACTTATTCTAATTATAGATATAGCACCTACTCCTAAAGAGGTACAAATTGCACAAATAGTATCACTCATATTCGTCACTTCCGGGTCGTATTATAGCAAAGTAACATAAAAAAAGCAATTAGACATAAAAAAACAAAACTTTCGTTTTGTTTAATTAATCTCTTGGTTTAATAACAACATGTCTATTTGGTTCTTCTCCAGCACTTTCTGTATAAACATATTTATTATTAGTTAAAATATTGTGAACTAATCTTCTTTCATAAGAATTCATATTTTCTAGAGCAACTTCCATCTTAGTTCTTCCAACTTCTCTAGCAACATTTTTAGCAAGTCTTTCTATTCTTTTTTCTTGTTTTATTCTATAACCCTCAACATCTAAACTAATAGTTGGACAAGTTTTAAAATCTTTTAATACATATTGTCTTACAATTGTTTCTAATGCCTTTAATGTTTGTCCATTCTTACCAATTAAGATTGGATTATTGTTAGAATTCATGTTAATTAAAATTTGATTTTCTCTTAATTTTGCTTCAAATGTTACTTCAAGTCCCATATTTGCAAGTAATATTAATAAAAATTCTTTTAATTCGTCTTTTAAAATATCATATGTAATAGCTTCGCATACGGTAGTAGTTCCTTTAAATAAACCACCCTTTTTTTCATATGTTGAATATAATATTTGATCTTCACTTACGTTTAGTTCTTCTTTAATTTCATTTAGTAAGTCATCTAAGTTTTTTCCTTCTTTTACGATTTTTTCCATTTACTTCACCTTCTCTTTTCAACCTTTTCTTTAATAGATTTCTTTTTGGTTGATTTGCTTATATTATCTCTTTTTTTTGGATTCTTTTCAATAATTTTTTCTAGAACATAATTTTGAATTGCTATAAATCCATTTGTTGATACCCAATATAAACCAATAGCAGTTGATAGATTAAATGCTGTAAATACGATTAAACCTATAGATACATATAGCATAGACTTCATACTACCAGCTTGTTCAGGATTAGCACTTGATGTACTACTTAATGCCTTTTTAAGTGATAAATATGTTGTTAATATTATAAGAATTATTAATACTATATAAATATATTTTCCAGTTTTTAATCCAGTTAATGGGGTCATACCTAAAGACATTCCAAGTAGTTTTCCTTCAAATACAACTGGTACTCTATTAATAGCTTGTAAGAATGCTAAGAATAATGGAAGTTGAATAAATGCTAATAAGCAACTAGAAAAAGGACTTACATTATATTTTTTATATAACATCATCATTTCCTGGCTCTTAGCCATCATAGCTTCATTAGTAGTTTGATTAGCATATTTCTTTTCTATCTTTTGAATTTCAGGATTAATCTTTTTCATATTTTCGGTTTGTTTTTGTGTTTTTAATGAAGCTGGTAACAATAATATTCTAATTAGTAATCCGATTAAAATTACTGCTACACCATAGTTTTTAACTACTCCACCAAGTTTTATGATTGAAAAAGCTAATGGCTTAATAAATAAGCCTTCCCATATTGACTTACTATTTTTAATACCAATTTTAAAATTTTTACATTCAGGTAGTTTCTTTATAGATACCTTTAATTGATCATCATGTTCTTCATATATTTTTAATAATTTCTTATCTGTTGGTCTACATAATATGTTGGTTGGTATAGTTTGTCCGGTTTTCTCATAGTAAACTATCTGTTCTTTTTTAGAATTATCTTTACTCTTTTCAACTATGAAGTTTTTTTGACCACATCCTGATAAAAATAATATACATATTATTAAGGATAATACTTTAATTGCTTTATTTTTCATGTTTATCTCCTTTACTAAGTAGAGAAATCAAACTTTCTTTTTTATCTTGAAAACTAATTTCGTTGATTTCTTTCTTTAACATTATAATATAATAACATGGATTTGAAAATAAGGATATATTTTCATCAATAATAGCCTTTATTTGTCTTTTGTTTTTATTTCTAGTTACGGCATTTCCTATTTTTTTCCCTACAGCAAATCCAAATAATGGTTTATCTAAATTATTTTCAAGATAAAAAATTTTATAATATCTATTCTTTAATAATTTACCATTTTTTATTACATCATCAAAAATAGAAGATTCTTTAATTATTTTATTCTTTTTCATTTTATTCTCCTATATATAGAAAAAACCACATATAGTGGTTATCTTGATAATATTTTTCTTCCTTTTGCTCTTCTAGTTTTTAATATTTTTGATTCTTTTCTAGCAAAGAAACCATGTTTCTTAGCTTTTTTACGATTATTAGGTTGAAAAGTTCTTTTCATATTGCACCTCCATCACTAAAGCTTTTTCATTATAATATTATTATTTAATTATTGTCAAGCTTTTTTACATATTGTTAGTTATTTTTTTGGCATATATATCCATAATTTTTAAATTATAAACATAGATGTTAATAATTTTTTTATTATTTATCAACATGTTAATATAATTTTAAAAAAAATTTGTGGATAATGTTGATAAGTCGATTTTTTTAAGTTATTATATAAAGAAAAAAGTTTATAAGTATGTTAATAACTTTTAACAGTTAGTTTTATACTTGCTTTTATTTATTTGATTGAGATACA
>JAEEGL010960351.1_pt1 | contig 13603 bp, 7 predicted proteins | sample 9134231 | NCBI WGS metagenome assembly JAEEGL01 (sample SAMN16246548, study PRJNA631951) | gut metagenome | biome: gut microbiome; feature: rumen; material: fiber-attached | host: Bos | place: Iran: Karaj | collected 2018-10
GACCTCTCGCGAAGCCAGCAGAAGCAGATTCTGGACCTCTATCCGCGACGCCCGCTGAGCCTGAAGGGGCACGTGCGCGGAAACCTCGAACACATACAGTTGCTGCCGCTGGACATCGCGATGCCCGACGTTGTAAAAGGGCGGCTGAGCGGAAGAATAGACCACGTGCAGACGAATCCCGCGGCCGACCTCAACTTCAACCTGCAAACGGGCAGCATGCTGCCGCAGATATACCGCAAGGCGATGCCCGACGTGGCGCAGACGGTGAGCCTGCCAGGAGCGATGAGCATGAAGGGAAGCGTGCGATACGGCGCACCAGGAGGGCGCAGCGTGAAGAGCGACGCCGTAAGCCTTGCCTGCAACCTCGGCGTGGGAGGCGGAAATGCCGACATCAAGGCTAACGTCAGCAGCCTCAGCGCACTTAGCACGACAAGCGGCTCAGAAAGTTGGAACGTGGCGGCCACGACGCACAACCTGCCCATAAGGAGTTTCCTGCCCACAATGGACATTGCGCCCTTGTCGGCACATATTACGGCGCGCGGCAACACCTTCGACCTTCTCTCGCCCCGCGCACGCATCACCGCCAAAGCCGACATACACCGTGGGGCTTTCAACGGCATCAATATCAGCGGAATACACACCGACGCCGACGTCAGCAAGGGCGACGTGGAGGTCAGCGTAGTTTCCAACACGGCGGCGCTGGACGGAACTGCCACTCTCACGGCACGCATCGAGGACCTCCTGCGCGACAAGAACACTACCGATGCCGACTACATCAGCGGCGACATACGCCTCGACCTCGCGACGGCAGACCTGAGGGCACTGGGCTTCACCGCCGACACCCTCGAAACGGGAGGCATGCTGACGGCGCACTTCCACTCAAACGGCGACTTCACGGCATACGGCGCGGAGGGCACGATAGAGAACATCTTCCTGCAAACCAACGAGCAGGGATTCTCATCGGAGAACACGACGTTCAGCTTCGCAACAAGCCCCGACACGACATACGCCAACGCCAGCAGCGGCGACCTCGAACTGCACATAGGCGCAGAGGGCAGCGTGGAGAAGATTCTGCCGCGCGTGACGGCACTGGCCGACGAGGCGGTGAGGCAGATTGACGCGAAATCCCTGGACATGCCCGCCCTGCAACGCGAGTTCCTGCCAATGAAAGTATATGTGAAGGCGCGCAAGGAGAACCCGCTCAGCGGATACCTCGCCCTGAAAGGCATAGAGTTCAACACGGCATACATCGACCTTATCTCGCATCCCGAGACGGGACTCACGGGAGAAGCGAAAATCGGAGCACTGTCGAAGGGAGGACTGTTGCTCGACACCATTGGCCTCAGCATGGAACAGGATTCGCTGGGACTCGCACTGAACGGATTCGTGCGCAACTATAAGAAGAAAAACCCCACGAAGTTCGACGCAAGCCTCGAGGGCCACATCTTCGCAAACGAGGCGGAGATTAGGACAAAATTCTACGACAACCAGAAGGAGAAGAGCATAGACCTCGGCGTGCGCGCAGCACTGGCCGACGGCGGCGTCAGCGTATCGCTGTTCCCGCAGAACCCAATACTGGCGTATCGCACCTTCACGCTGAACAAGGACAACTTCATCTTCCTCGGCGAAGGCGGACAGATACGCGCCGACGTGGACCTCGTGGCCGACGACGGCACAGGACTGCGAATACTGAGCGAGCCCACAGACAGCGTGAACGACATCACGGCGTCTGTCTATAACATCAACCTCGCCGAACTGTCGAACGTTGTGCCGTACCTGCCAAAACTCGGCGGTACGCTGAACGGCGACTTCCACATCCTCGACAACCACGAGACACTGAGCGCGATGGGCTCGCTCGACATGCAGAACTTCGCATACGAAGGCACGCAACTGGGCAACGTGGGCGCAGACGTCGTATATCTGCCGCAGGGCGAGGACGAGCACTTCGCATCGGCATACATTCGCGCCGCCGACGAGGAGGTGCTCGAAGCCTCAGGCACATACTACGGCAAGACGGAGACCTTCGACGGCACGGCAAGCCTGCAACAGTTCCCATTGGCGCTGCTCAACGCATTCCTCGAGGGCACCGACGTGGCACTCGATGGCCACGCCATCGGCGACCTTGCCATACAGGGAGCACTCAGCAGCCCCAAAATAAACGGAGAACTGCGTATGGACTCCGCACACATCTATTCTCCTGCCTACGGCTTCCGCTTCCTCATGGACGAGAAGCCCATTGCCGTCGAGAACTCGCGCATTCGCTTCGACAAGTTCAAACTCGCAACGACAGGCAAGAACCCGCTCACGCTGAACGGCAACATCGACGCCAGCGACCTCGCGAGCGTACGCCTCGCGCTGACGCTGCAGGGCAAGAACTTCGAACTCATCGACACAAAGCGCACGCGACAAAGCACAATCTTCGGCACCGTGATGGCAGACATGGTGGGAAGCGTGACAGGCACGCTCTCGAACATGACGGTGCGCGGGAAACTCGACATCCTCGACAAAACGGACATGACGTACATACTGAAGGATTCGCCGCTGACAGTGGACAACAGACTCGACGACCTCGTGCAGTTCGTGTCCTTCAACGACTCCATCGAGGACGGCGAGGAACCACAAGCAGAGGAGGAGATGAGCCTGAACATGGTACTCGGCATCAACGTTCACGAGGGTGCGCGCTTCCGCTGCTTCCTGAGCGAGGACGGAAAGAGTTATGCCAACATCGTGGGCGGCGGAAACATGACTTTCCGCCTGACGCCGCAGGGCGAAATGCGACTCACAGGCAAACTCACGGCGCAAAGCGGCGACATGAAGTACGAGATGCCCGTAATACCGCTCAGGACCTTCAACCTCGTGGAGGGCAGCACCATCGACTTCACTGGCGACCCAACGAACCCAACCCTGAACATACGCGCAACGGAGCGCATGAAGGTGCTCATCGCTGGCGATGACGACCGCCAGCGCGCCGTGGCCTTCGACGTGGGCGTGGCAATCACGAAACCGCTCGACCGCATGGGGCTCGAGTTCACCATCGACGCCCCCGCCGACTTGACGGTACAGAACCAGCTGGCATCAATGTCGGCAGAGCAGCGCAGCAAAGCCGCCGTGGCTATGATGGCAACGGGCATGTACCTCACCGACACGGGAAACATGTCGTCGGGATTCAAGGCAAACAACGCCCTGAACGCATTCCTGCAGAACGAGATTCAGAACATCACGGCAGGAGCGCTGAAGACGGTGGACCTGAACGTGGGCGTAGAAAGCGGCACTTCGCTGGTGGGAACGCAGACAACGGACTACTCCTTCCAGTTCAGCAAGCGATTCTGGGGCGACCGCATACGTGTCGTCATAGGAGGACGCGTCTCGGCAGGCGAAAACGCCGACAACAGGGCGGAGAGCATCATCAACAACGTGTCGATAGAATACAAACTGAACAAAGGAGCCACACAGCACGTCCGCATCTTCTACGACCGCGACAGCCAAGACCCCTTCGAGGGACAACTGACGGAGACGGGTGTGGGATGGAACGTGCGCAACAAAGCCGACAACCTCGGCGACCTCCTGCTATTCTGGCGCAAAAAGGAAACGCCAAGCCCTATGCCAAGGTTCCGCGAGATGCGCCCAGAAGCACCAAGGGAGGTGAAGACGGACTCCGTCCAACAACGCCAGAACTAAAAGCAGAACAATGTCTGTACACACTATAAATATAAAGATGTGTCTTGGGGCAGCAGTACTGATGCTCATGCTTACGGCGTGCTCAACAACGTCGCAGATTCCTGACGACGAGCAACTATACATCGGCATCGACGACATCGACTACACCTCTGCACCTACGAAGCGCAAGGGCATACGCCGCGACTCCGTGGGTGTGATAACGACGATTGGCGATGCCGTAATAGCAGTTGACAATATCCTCGAAGGACGCGCCGACGACGGCATCGTGGGCAAACTGCGCGAGGATGCCAAGAACATACTGCTGCCGAAGGAGGAGCGCACAGCAGAACGACGCGCAGCAGAAGCCGAGGCCAGCATCGAACGCGCAGCATTCGAAACAGCACGCGAGGAGGTGGAGGCTGTGCTCGCCTACCCGCCCAACAACGCGCTATTCGGCTCCTCAAGCCTGCGCTCGCCGCTGCAGATAGGACTGTGGGTACACTCGGGCTTTGCCAACTCTGAGTCGAAGTTTGGACAATGGATAAACCGCACCTTCGGCACGCAGCCAATACTTGTCAGCACTGTTTCTCCAGACCTGCGCGCAAAGGTGGCACAGAACACGCTGCGCAACTACGGATTCTTCCACGGGCAGGTGGGCTACGACGTAATTACGCAGAAAAACCCCAAAAAGGCGCGCATACGCTACAACGTCTCCGTGGGACCGCTCACACGGCTCGACAGCATCGAATACCTCGGCTACACGCAACGCCAGGACAGCATCCTCGCGGCTGAGCATAGTCGCAAACTACTACAACGCGGCAACGGCTTTAGCGTCGTGGACCTCGCAAACGAGCAGACGCGCATAGGGAAGTTGTTCCGCGAAAACGGCTTCTATTTCTGGCAAGACCAGTACACGACATATCAGGCTGACACCATACAGCAGCCTGGACGCGCACAACTGCGCGTAATGCCCACACGCAGCGTGCCAGAAGTGGCGCAACACCCCTGGTACATTGGCCACACATACGTGCAAATGCGACGCAGCGAAAGGGACAGGCTGGAGAAGACGCGCACAAGGCGCAGCTTCACTTATAGTTACAGCGGCGAGAAAGCGCCTCTGCGACCCGGCATGTGGCGACACGCTATTTCCCACCACCACGGCGACCCATATCGCTACTCCGACCAACAGCACACTCTGGAGAAGATTTCGGCGATGGGCTTGTTTAGCCAGATGGACGTAAACTACGTGCCTCGCGACACGTCGGCAAACTGCGACACGCTGGATATCTACGTCACGGCGCTGCTCGACAAGCCCTTCGAGAGCGAATTCGAGATGAACGCCACCCTACGCAGCAACCAGCAGGTGGGACCAGGCATCTCATACTCGCTAAGCAAGCGCAACGCCTTTGGCGGAGGCGAAACGGTATCGTGGAAACTCTTCGGCTCATACGAATGGCAGATACGCAGCGGCTCGAAAGCCAGCAACTCCCTGCTCGACAGTTACGAACTCGGCTCAGTGTTGGCACTGAAGTTCCCACGCTTCTATGCCCCCCTCATATCGCGGCGACGCCTGCGCTTCCCCGCTGAAACCACACTCGCCTTCGACATCGACTGGAAGCGCCGCGCAGGATTCTTCACCGTCGTAAGCGCTGGCGTTGGCGTTACCTACAACTGGCACAAGCGCACCAACGTATTGCACGAACTGACACCCCTGAACATAGAGTTCGACAAGACAACGAACACGTCGCTGGCTTTCGACTCTATCATGGCTGCCAACCCCACGCTTGCAGTGTCTATGCGCAACCAGTTTGTGCCCTCAATGTCGTACACACTGACGTACATGAAGGGCGCAAAAAAGGGACGTCCCCTATGGTTCCAACTTGGCCTCAAAGAAGGCGGCAACCTCCTCAGCGGCATATATGTGCTCGCTGGAAAGGGGTGGCTTCAGGAGGACAAGAAGATGCTCGGCAGCCCATTTGCGCAGTTCCTGAAGTCAACGGCAGAACTTCACTACTCCTTCCCGCTGACATCAGACATCACGCTGGCCACACGCGTATTCGGAGGTGTAGTATGGTCTTACGGCAACAGTTCGCGCGCACCCTACGCAGAGCAGTTCTACGTGGGCGGTGCCAATAGCGTACGCGGCTTCATGGTGCGCAGCGTAGGTCCTGGCCGCTACCGCAGCCCAAGCAGCAAGTATTCCTATATCGACCAAACGGGCGAAGCCAAGTTTGAGGCGAATGCCGAACTACGTGCGCACCTCTTCGGCTCTCTGCATGGTGCCGTATTCCTTGATGCTGGTAACGTATGGCTACTACGCGACGACGCAATGCGCCCAAATGCCACCCTGCGCCTCAAATCTCTCAAGGACATTGCCGTCGGCACAGGTTTTGGGCTACGCTACGACCTCGACTTCCTCGTGCTGCGTCTCGACCTCGGCATTGGACTCCATGCCCCCTACGAAACAGGACACGGCGGCTTCTTCAACATCCACCGCCTCGGCGACATGCTGAACCTCCACTTCGCGATTGGATACCCATTCTAAGACGAAAATAACTTAAACCCATATAAATCCAAAAGTTATGAAACAGTACTATTATGCATTCGACGAAAACACGCAGTACGGACCAGTAAGCTTTGAGCAACTCATGGCCGCTGGCATCACGCCTGAAACGATGGTATGGCATGACGAGATGGCGGACTGGGCTCCCGCGAGCGAAGTTCCAGAAGTCATGCAAGCACTCGCAGCCGCTGCCCCTGCTGCTGCACCAGTAGCACCACCTCCACCACCCGTTGCTCCGACTCCCGCAGAGGAGCCCACTCCTGCTCCCGTGGTAGAACCTGAACCTGTTGCAGAGCCAGAACCTGCATCTGTTGTGGAGCCTGCACCTGTTGTTGAACAGACTCCAATGCCCGCTCCACCCGTGGTTCCCGTCGTTGAACCCGCACCTGTCGCAGAGCCCGCGCCCGCGCCTGTTGTTGAGCCTGCACCAGTAGTTGAACAGGCTCCCATACCCGCTCCACCTGTAGCTCCCGTCGTAGAACCTGAACCTGTTGCTGAGCCAGAACCTGCTCCCGTTGTCGAGCCCACGCCAGCACCAATAGTAGAGCCAGCACCTGTCGTGGAACCTACACCGACATCCATTGTTGAGCCTACACCTGAACCCGTTGTAGAAACAGCCCCCGTAGCAGCAGCACCTGCACCCGCTCCCAAGAAGAGCAAGACTATGCTTTGGGTGATTATCGGAGTTTTAGCACTGCTACTTCTTGGCATAGGCGGTTTCTTTGGCGGAAAGGCTATGGGACTTTTTGGTTCTGACGATGCTAAGCCTGTTGCCGACACGGCAAAGACGAAGACGTCCGTCACGACACCCATTAAGGTTGACAACAGCAAGGCTAAGGATTCTATTGCTGCCGCTAAAGCGGCTGAAGAAGCTGCTGCTAAGGCTAAGGCAGACTCCATCGCAGCCAAGGCTACTGCTGATTCTATCGCTGCCGCTGAGGCTGCCGCTGCCGCAGAAGCTGCTGCCAAGGCTAAGGCGAAAGCAAAACCCGTACAGCGCCAGACTGTTCCCGTGCAGCGCCAGGCGACCGCACCCGTCCGCACAAACCCCACGCCCACGCGTGGCGGCATGCGCACTGACGTCCGCAACCGTTTCGACAGAGCGCGCTCTGGATACTAAGCACATTCTGCAAATCAGAAGACAAACGCAACGAGATACTTGTGCATACTAAAAGATGCTGCCTCCTTGTTGGGGCAGCATCTTTATTTTGGTTCTTTTGATCACAACCTTATTTCCTGATATCGAGTTCCTTTAGGAGGTATGAACTACCGCCGAAGGTATCGAGCGTCCAGAGGACGTAGCGGATGTCAGCGTTGATGCAACGCTGAAGCTGGGGATTGTACTTAAAGTCGCTGGAAAGACTCTCGATATTGCCGTCAAAGGCAAGGCCTATGATTTCGCCGCGAGCGTTGAGTACAGCAGAACCGCTGTTACCTCCCGTGATGTCATTGTCAGAGAGGAAGTCCGTCTGCATACGTCCCTCCTTGTTAGCATAGCCTGCAAACTGGCGCTGCTCGTAGAGGCTGCGAAGCTGCGGGTTTACTTCGTAGTCGGGATTCGACTTGTCCTCTTTCTCGAACATTCCATCAAGGAACGTGCGATATCCATACTCCACAGCATCGCGCGGGCTATACGCTTTCACATGCCCGTAGGTAAGGCGCTGTGTAAAGTTAGCATCTGGAGGTGTCGTCCATCCGTTCATGTCCATCAGTCCGCGCTGGTATGTGCGTGAAAGGCGGTCGTTTTGCTCATCGTAGGCGACATAGGCATTGCGATATGAGCCGAAGATAGTCCCACGAATAGCCTTATAGGAACGCACGACGGGGTCGGCAAGAAGAATCTCTGCGACATTCTCGCTGGCAAGGGCTTCTGCCAAAGCCTCTTCGCTGCGCAACACAGACTTCGTTGCCATTTCCTGTACCGTGGCAACCTCCATATCGCGGCTTTCGGACAGACGGCAGTTTTTCTTCCATATAGGTTCGAGCAACTCAGCAAGTCCACGACGCTGCGGGTCGGCAAGAAACTCCTCGACGCTGTTTTGTGCAATTTGAAGCATGAAGGAAGCCTCGGCAATCATGCTTGAATCGTTCTTTTCAAGGGCTGTTGCATAGTTTTCCACCATCACGCCTGCCCGCAACATGCTGTGATCCAGATCCTGCCCCAACGTACGCATAAAGAGGTAGAAGTCGTGGATGGTGTCGGTATATGCCGTGCAAAGACGATTGAGGCGCGACACCACGGTAGCATAGTCGCTGTTTCCATTCTGCAGGCCATATTGCGTGAGAGCTTCGTCAACGCTACGACGCTCATCGACGAGGCGCACGCGCTCAACAGCCTTCAGTGCTCCGCCGAAGTTCTTTACAGTATTTTGCAACCCCATGTGGTCGTCCTGCATTGCCAGACGTATGCTGTCGTTGTTGTCCATAAGGTTACGTTCCCATTCGAGCTGCGGCTCACCAGCCGTAACAATGGACTGATATGTGGCCTGCATTTCTGTCTGCAACTGTGCGGCAGAAAGGTAACGGTTGGTGCGACCAGGGAAGCCCATTATCATCGTGAAGTCGCCCTCCTTATATCCGCGCAGGGATATGGGAAGATAGTTGTCGCAATGTAGAGGAACATTGTTCTCGCTATACTCGGCAGGATGTCCCTCTGCATCAGCATAGATGCGGAACACGGCGAAATCGGGATTATGGCGCGGCCATACCCAGTTGTCGCTATCACCGCCAAACTGTGCAACATTGAGAGGGGGATTTGCAACGAGGCGCACATCTTTATAAGCACGCGTAAGGATAAGGTAGAACTGATTGCCGCCATAGAATGGCACTATGGAAGCCTCCACATCCTCTTGACCTGCATACTCGCCATTCTGGTAAAGTTCCTGAGCCTGTGTTGCGAGGAAACTGTGTGACTGCATCTCGTATTCGTCAATGCCAATTTCCTTTGCTTTCTGCTCTACGAACTCCGTAACGTCGCGCACGTCAAGCACGAAGGTGAAGGTAAGACCTGGCACATCAAGTTCCTCGGCACGGCTCTTTGCAAAATATCCGTCCTGCAGATAGTTTACCTCGAGAGTGGACATAGCGTGTACGAAACTGTAGCCACAGTGATTGTTTGTGAGGATAAGACCATCTGGAGAGATCACTTCTGCCGTACATCCTCCTCCAAACTGTCCCACACAGGAGCGCAGGCGCTGAAGTTCAGCGGGTTTCATTTTAAGTCCGGCACGCTTCAGGGAGTCAGCCAGATGTTGCTGCTCCATCAGTTGGAGCCACCACATTCCGCCATCGGCATGAGCAGCTATCGCCATCACAAGTGCCGCGGCGAAGGAAAAGATTTTTTTCATATCTAATTATTTAGGTTTTTGTGATTTCTTGGATTATTCAGGGGATTCTAAGTATTAGGACATTCTAATATGTCAGCGTCGTGTCCGTCTCCCAATCCCCAGTTTCGGGATTCTCTTTCAAGGGGAGGGGATGGGCGTCGTCATGCCAGCGTACAATGTCATGCCAGATGTCAGACGCTTTCTCGCGTGCCTCCATAGCCTCCTGCTGTTGTGCTTCCGTAGAATTAGGGTTCTGCATCACCTTCGTGAAGAAATCTTCAAGGCCGCGAGCATACTTCTCGGCGCCCGCACGATTCCCATATTCGTATGACAGCGCCCACATCTCCATAGCCTTCTTGCTATCCTGCTTTACACCAACGCCTTTTTCATAGCAATCGCCAAGCAGCGTTGTGGCAGTACCATTGTGTAGGTCTGCCGCCTTTCTTAGATATTGGATGGCACCGGTGGCATCTTTCTTCACGCCTTCACCTGTCAGCAAGCCTTTGGCAATGCGCACCATGCAGTCAGACTGACCATTTGCAACACCTTTCTTATACCACTTCATGGCCTCTTCGGCATTCTTCTCCACACCATCGCCTGCCTCCAGACAACGTGCGTAGTTATACATACCATCAGGATTACCAGCCTCAGCGGCCTTGCCATACCACTTCGCCATCTCCTTATTTAGCATTTTAACGCCCTTGCCATTGCGATAGCAAAGTGCAATCTCCATCATCGCCTGGACGTTACCAGCTTCGGCTGCTTGGAGGTAGAACTTGGCACCCTGCACACGACTCTCGTCCACGTAGCGCCCCATATAGTACGCATCGCCGAGCCTCAGCATAGCATGCGTGTTGCCTTTCTGCACCATCATCTCCAATTCCTCGAGCGATTTCTGCTGTTTGGCCTTATCTCCAACCTCCGACATATTCCGATACGCCACTTCTGCCTGCGCGTATTCGTTGCCAGCCGCAGCTGCCTTCCCAAACCATTCGTCGCGCTTACGCCAGTCCCATGTGCCGGCAGAAATGTTGTCGTACAGTTTTGCAGCCTCGAGCATTGCCTCAGCATCGCCTTGCTGTGCAGCCTTTTCAAAATACCCGACAGCCTTTGCAGGGTCTTTCTCCACACCATCACCGTCGCGATAAGCGTTGCCCATGGCAAGCTGTGCGGGGGCATAGCCTGCATCGGCAGATTTCATAAAATACTTCATTGCCTTTGCCGAGTCCTGAGGGATTCCTTCGCCAAAGAGAAGCGCTATGGCAAGATCGTACTGCGCAGCGCAGTCGCCATTTGCAGCCATCTGCATCGTCTGCGACAAGGAACGTTGTGCGCTTGCCTGGTTTGCGGAACATGCAAATATTACCAGGAGCGCCAAAAGAACCAAAGAATGTAATGTCGTTTTCATCGTTTCAATGTTTAATTTTTCAGTCTTTGGGGCAAAAGTATGCATTATTTTTCTTTTTCTTAGCACAATTAGCGCACTTTGTGCAGTTTTTTTTTGCACTATTGCCAAACAGTTGATTTTTTTGCAGCATTGTACACCCAGCACCGGTGAGCGAAACCATAAAACAACCTTTTCTATGTCAATCGTCAAAACACGTCAGAAACTCTTAGAGGTTGCACGCGAACTGTTCGCCCGCAAAGGAGTTGAAGCAACCACGATGAACGACATTGCACAGGCCTCAGAACGGGGGCGTCGCACGCTCTACACGTATTTCCGTAACAAGGAAGAAATCTACTACGCCGTCATCGAGGGCGAACTCGAGCGCCTGTCCGACGAGATGGATCGCGTGGCAGGTTTGGACATAGGGCCAGAGCAGAAAATCCTGCTACTCATATACACCCACCTGCGCATGATTAAGGAAACGGTAGGCCGCAACGGTTCGCTTCGAGCCGAATTCTTCCGCAACATTTGGATGGTAGAAAAAGTACGCAAGCCCTTCGACGCCGAAGAGCGCGAGATCATACGCCGCGTACTCGAAGAGGGCATCGACAAAGGGCAGTTCCGCATAGAGCACGTCGGACTCATGACAGACATCATCCTCTATACGACAAAGGGACTTGAAGTGCCGTACATCTACGACCGTCTCGGACGCGGACTGACAGAGGAGGAGTCAAAACCCATAGCCATGGGGATGATACGACGCATACTCGGCGACATGAAACTGTAGAGAATCAACAAAATACGAACAACAAAACACATATCATCAACATGAAACTTCTTGAAGGAAAAACCGCACTCATCACGGGTGCTGCTCGCGGCATTGGCAAGGCCATTGCCCTAAAGTTCGCCCATGAGGGCGCAAACATCGCATTCACCGACCTCGTACTGAACGACGATATGGCCGCAGGACTCGAAGCTACGCGCAAAGAGATTGAGGCTGTAGGCGTGACATGCCGTGCATACGCAGGAAATGCTGCCGACTTCGCCGAAACAGAAGCTGTCGTGAAGCAAATTCACGAGGACTTCGGACGTATCGACATTCTCGTAAACAATGCCGGCATTACCAAGGACGGACTGCTCATCCGCATGACGGAGCAGCAGTGGGATGCCGTTCTTAACGTAAACCTCAAGAGTGCCTTCAACTTCTGCCACGCATGTGCTCCCATCATGATGCGACAGCGCACAGGCTCTATCATCAACATGGCCAGTGTGGTAGGTGTGCATGGCAACGCAGGACAGGCAAACTACGCAGCTTCCAAAGCTGGCCTCATCGCCTTAGCCAAGAGTGTGGCTCAGGAACTGGGTTCACGCGGCGTACGTGCCAACGCCATTGCTCCAGGCTTCATCGAGACAGCCATGACGGCAGCACTTCCTGAGGACGTTCGCAAGGACTGGATGACGAAGATTCCCCTTCGTCGTGGCGGACAGACGGAAGATATCGCCAATGTTGCCACCTTCCTCGCCAGCGACCTCTCCAGCTATGTCACTGGTCAGGTTATTCAGGTTGATGGCGGCATGAACATGTAGTAATACATTAAACAATAAACAATAACCATTAACCAATATACATTAAACAATAACAAAAAGTCGGACATGGCTAACGGTTAACGGTTATTGGTTAACGGTTAACGTAAAATACCAAAGCCACATCTCACGAACTCTGAGCGGATGGACATTCTTTATGAAGACAACCACATCATCGTGGTGAATAAAGCCGTGGGTGAAATCGTCCAAGGCGACAAGACTGGCGACCGCACACTGGCCGACGAGGTGAAAGCATATATCAAGGAGACGTGCGCCAAGCCTGGCGCCGTCTTCTTAGGCATTCCCCACAGACTCGACCGTCCCGTGAGCGGAGTATGTGTCTTTGCACGCACGAGCAAAGCGCTCGAGCGCCTGAACCGCATGTTTCGTGATGGCGAAGTAAGCAAAATATACCACGCCATCGTCTGCGGGCAACCGCCCGAGGAGGAAGCAACACTCACACACCACCTCTCGCGCAACGAGCGTCAGAACAAGGCCTACGCTCACGCGGCGGAACGTCCAGGGACGAAGCGTGCCGTGCTTGACTATAAACTATTGTCACGCGGCGAACGCTACAGCCTTTTGGAAGTAAACCTGCACACAGGACGCCACCACCAAATACGTTGTCAGCTTGCAACAATAGGATGTCCCGTGAAAGGCGACCTGAAATACGGCGCTCCACGTAGCAATCCTGATGGTGGCATCTCCCTCCACGCACGCAGCATCAGTTTCGAGCACCCTGTGAGCCACGAACAAATAAACGTCGTAGCACCATATCCACAACGCGACATATGGAACAAACTATAAAGTATGCCAACTCCATAAAGCGCATAGAAATCCCAAGCCTTTGGAGCGGGCGAAAACACATCCGCTGGGAGCTGAATCCCGACGTCAACATCCTCTCCGGACGTAACGGCGAGGGAAAGAGTACCATCCTGAACCGACTTGTACGACAACTTCGGCAGTCGCCGACATCGGGAGAGATTCCGCAGACCATGCGCAAAGGCGTGACAATAGACTTTTCCCCCGCCGACGCCACGACTATTCGCTACGACATCATACGCAGTTTCGACCGCCAGCTCATAC
>JAEEGL014550671.1_pt1 | contig 13603 bp, 13 predicted proteins | sample 9134231 | NCBI WGS metagenome assembly JAEEGL01 (sample SAMN16246548, study PRJNA631951) | gut metagenome | biome: gut microbiome; feature: rumen; material: fiber-attached | host: Bos | place: Iran: Karaj | collected 2018-10
ACTGGCACGCCAAACGACATCGCTTCCAGCATCTTACTCATGCCTCCGCTTCCCACCAGAATGAGAACAATCCTCCTCCCTCCCTGCAACGCAGAAGGAAGGTCATCCACAAAACCCAGGAAATGCACATCCTTGTATTTACGCGACCACTCCGATACCGTGGCCGGACTCCAGCGGCCGACAATATCCAACGAAAAGGCGTCATCCCGTTCTTTCACGAGCGGCCACACATTGTCCATAAACCACATAAGCCCCAACTTGTTGGGATAATGCGCTTCCGGTCCGACATAAACAGCACGATGGGAACCGGCGCCCGAATCAGATAAGGCCGCGAGTTTCGTATTGACGATACCGAAAGAAGCGAAAATGGGTGCGGTGACACAAGCCTCCTTCAACTTTTCCTTATCAATCTCAGATAATGTCATCACCATATCATAGCGATTCAGCAACGCGATCTCATCGATTTTTTCCCGCTCGTACAACGCCTTGATATAGGAATTCCCGCCCATTCGCGCGACATACTGTTGATTCCGGACAAAGCACAATTCGTGATGGACAAACACCGTTTTAACCGTGTCCGGCAGAGTCAGGATGAAATCAAGGTTCTGGACCATCTCCACTTGCACCAAATCTATCTGATACGTCTCGATGAGGTTGTTGACATAGTCATAGAAAGCCTCATCGTGAAGTTTGATGGCATGGATAAAGTAACTGGGGTAGTCCATCCGCTTGGAAATCTTGTTGGAGATTTTGCGGAACGCCATATCCTTCGCCCATTTCCCGACCTTGTCAACATAATGATGGATAGATACATTCCCGCCAAGCTGTTCCTTCAGGATGGAATCATACCGGCTATTGGTTTCCCTTTGTCCGGCATAATAGACGAGATGCACATCGGCAAATCCGACAACCGAACGGATTCCATTGAAAACAGCCTGATGGCCACCACTGACCAGCGGCCAGGGGTAAAACGGCAGGATGAACAAAAAGCGGTGCTGACTCATACCTTATTGTTGATCATATGGAAAAAGCAACTGATACGGGCTTTCACTTTCTCTAATCGGATGAAAAGAGAAACAATGCATTTCGACAAGCCCTTTCTGAAAGAAGAATAAACCTTATCTCCCCACAAGGAATCTTTTGGAATGACAAGACCGGAGTGCCATGCCGACTCTATCGTTCGATAAGCAGCCTGCGTACGGACCTGCAGGAACGGGAGGATGATCCATTGCGGGAAGCCATAGTGCTCCAGCATCTGCCAAGTCAGATAGTAGCCAATAATCAGCCAGTCTTCCTGCACCTGCAACGATAAGGAAGCATTCACCTCCCTGCGGTAGAAAGTCAAATCCTCATTCAACATATACACGGGATACTTCCGGAGAAGCAGGCTGTAGAAGCAATAATCTAAAGAAGGATAGTAATCGTTGTTGAAACCGCCCTCCGCCATCACCGCCTCTCGATTCAGAATAATCCCGCTGGGCACATCCACGGCGTTCCCATATAACAGATCCAACTTGGCAATCCGCTTGATATTTTTCCACCTGCGGTTCGGACGCTGGCCTTCGTCGCTGTATTTTCGCGTATTCAAAACTGCAGGGTCGAGTTTCTTCAGGAAAGGTACCGTCTTCTCCAGGAAGTCGGGCTCCAGCCGGTCATCGTCGTGAAGGAGAACGACCCACCTGCTCCGCGAAAGCCATACCGCACGGTTCCAGTTACCGCCCATTCCCAGATTATCGCTATTCTTGTAGTAGGAAACACGTCCGTCACCCTTATAGCCTGACATCATCTGTTCCGTTCCGTCCATCCGAGCAGGATTATTGTCCACGACAATGACTTCAAACGGATATCCTCCCTTTAGGGACAATGCGCTTTCAATACTCTCTTTCAGCTGTTCGGGACGATTGTAGGTAGGAATAGCGATTGTTATGAGGACCTCCTTGACTTCACTGGGAAAGATCGTCAGGGATTCGACCTTCGAAGCCCTGGCGAAATTGTCAATCCGCTTGTAAAAATCAGTAGAACGGTCCACTTGAATCTGCATAGTGTCAAGCCTTTCTGTTATTCTCCATCCAAAAAGAGCCGGATTCCATCTTCCGGGGTAACCTGAGCCTCCCATCCTGGTAATCTCGTCCCTTTCCAAGGAACCATCACCTCTCTGTCCCGATACGGCCTTCCGCCCCATTCAATGTTGAGTTTTCTGCCGGAAATCTCGCAGAACAGCCGTGCCAGGTCCTGCAGCGGAATCTGCCGGCCGGAAGTCAGCACATACTCTTCGGCCAGTTCCGCATCGCTTGACAACAGATCGGCCAGATGGGAAAAGCCCGCTACAATATCCGTGATGTAAATGAGGTCAATCTTCTGCTGCCCGGGGGACATCTTCAGTACCTCGCCGCTCTCGGAATAGTCTTTGAAGAGCTTGAACAGCTTCTTCCTTGTATCGTTCGGGCCATAGGTGTCACAAAGCTTCAGCGTACAGAACCGGATGCCGAATACATCGCTGTAATACTTGGCCATATCGATGAACGCCTGCTTGGTAGCGGCATACAGGTTCACCGGATTGTAAGCTGCACCCTCCACATTATAATTCTGCCAGATACTGCCGGTATTCAAGAACCATTTCACACATCCGGCCAGCGACGCCGCCTCCAGTACTGCCGTCCCAAAATACACGTTCGAAGCAACCAGCTCCTTTACCTGGTCCGGCGTGTGAACGGTCAGATACAACGATGCCAAATGAATGATACCCTCTATCTCGTTGGCCTTGATGTAATCGGCCAGACGCTGGATATCATCATTCATCACAATGCCGGGCAGGCCCAACTTCTCCGGGTCGCCCTCAAACTGTCCGAGTATGTACAGTTCGTGCCTTTTCTTCAGCTCGCGCGTCAGATTGGTCCCAATGAAACCGGTGGCACCTGTTACGAGAATCTTCATCGTCAAAAAGGTGAATTAAACTCCTTCAATGAAACGAACGTCAAATCACGGCCCGAACGGACCGGACGTTCAATGCCCCACTTGAAACCGACAGACATTGCGTCAATCCCGCTGTCGTGCTCCCGGGAATAACAGGATGTCTGCGCGTAGTTCACAATGCTCCCCTCTTCCAGCGTCAAAAACCCGTGGGCAAATCCCCTGGGAATGTACAGATACTGACCGCTCCGATCATCAAGTTCCATGGAAAAACACGTTCCATACGTCTTGGAAGACTTGCGTACATCCACCACTACGTCCTTGATCCTTCCCCTGCTCACATACACGAGTTTCGCATGGTCGAAAGGCGGCAGCTGGAAATGCATTCCACGAACCACATCCTTGTTGTTCACCGAATAATAGAACTCCTTGAAGTCACATTCCAGCCCGTTCTCGTGGAAGAAATCATAATTGAACAGTTTCTGGAAACCGCCACGAGCATCCTGGAAGTTGACCGTCTGTAAAACAAACAGCCCTTCAAACGGGGTCTTGATTATCTCCATTCCTGCAAGTATTTTTCAATTTCATCAACACAGATAGCGTATACCGGTTCTTTCCGGTAGCGCAAATACCAATCCGAGGTCAGGACGGCGCATTGTCTTGCATCCAATCTGGGTTTCCAGCCGAGGCGTGTCTTTGCCTTGGTAATGTCCAGCATCAGAAGGTTGGCCTCGTGAAGGGCACCAGGGTCGGAGACATCCTTCAACTCGCCATAACCGAAGGTCTCGATGATGGCCGTTGCCACTTCCCATACGGTGCGTACATTCTCCTGTTCCGGTCCGAAGTTCCAGCCCTCACAATACTTCGTAGGCTGTTCCCACATCTTTTTGGCAAGGAGCAAATAGCCGCTAAGCGGTTCCAAAACATGTTCCCAGGGACGCACGGCCCTGGGGGAGCGTATCTCAATGGGTTTACCTGCCTCCAAGGCACGGATGCAATCAGGGATAATGCGGTCCTTCGCCCAGTCACCTCCACCGATGACATTGCCCGCACGCACGCTGGCCAGGCTTACGGAATGCTTTTTCCCGTAGTCTTCCGGATGGAAGAAACTCCTTCGCCAACTCTGGATAGCTATCTCACAAGCTCCTTTCGATGAGCTATACGGGTCATACCCTCCGAACGGGTCATCCTCCTTATAGCCCCGCATTACCTCCTTGTTCTCATAACACTTGTCGGTGGTAATCATTACCCCCACCCTCACACTATCCGTGGCACGGATCGCCTCCATGATGTTGATGGTACCCATCACATTGGTCTGGTACGTTTCAACAGGAATCTCATAGCTGAGACGGACCAGCGGCTGCGCCGCGAGATGAAAGACGATCTCCGGTTTGTATTCTGCGAATATCTCCTTCATCTTTTCTCCGTCACGGATATCGGCACGAAGATCTGCCTTGATCTTTTTCCCGATTCCGCTGAGAACGAAGTTGTCCTTTTCGGAATAGGGTTCAAGACCGACGCCAACCACCTCCGCACCCATTTCGTGCAGCCAGATGCTGAGCCAGCTTCCTTTGAAACCCGTGTGGCCGGTCACCAGGACGCGTTTTCCTTTATAGAAACTATCGAAAATATCTATCATATTATCGGGTCTTCGTTGCCACAAAAGCCTTGATGGTATCAATCATATACTGCAGCTTCTCGGGAGTCATTCCGGGATATACCCCCAGCCAGAAGCAGTTCCTCATTATTCTGTCGGTTACTGGCAAGTCGCCGATCGTGCGATAATCCTTACCTTCCACATACTCTTCAAAGGCAGGGTGCATCAGCAGGTTGCCGGCAAAGAGGTTGCGGGTCTGCACCTGATGCTCTTCAAGATAGCCGGTCAGTTCATTGCGGGTGAAGCCGGCATCTTCCTTCACGGTGATGAAGAAGCCGAACCAACTGGGCCTGCTGTTCTTTTGAGGCTCCGGAAGCAAAAGGCCCGGCGTACCCTTCAGACCGTCATACATCGTCTTAAAGTTCTCACGGCGTCGCTGTACAATAAAGTCAAGTTTCTCCAATTGCGCACAGCCGATGGCCGCCTGCATATCCGTAGCCTTCAGGTTGTAGCCCAGATGGCTATACACATATTTGTGATCGTATCCTTTCGGGAGTTTTCCAAATTGGCCCGTAAAGCGGCACCCGCAGGTATTATCCACACCGGACATACACCAGCAGTCGCGACCCCAGTCGCGGAAACTCTTCACGTACTTGTCCAGTTCCCGGTTGTTGGTGTAAACCGCACCGCCCTCGCCCATCGTCATATGGTGCGGTGGATAGAAGCTGCTGGTTCCGATGTCGCCGATCGTGCCGGTCTTCTTCCACTCGCCATCAATGAAGTATTCCGAGCCCAAGGCATCACAGTTATCTTCAATCAGCCACAGGCCGTGTTTCCTGCAGAATGCAACCACGGCTTCCAGGTTGAACGGATTTCCCAGGGAATGGGCCACCATCACCGCCTTTGTCTTGGGGCTGTATGCCTTCTCCAGCTGGGTTACGTCCATATTGCCCTCTTCAATGCTCATATCTACGAACACGGGGATGGCTCCGAACTGCAGGATGCATGCGATGGTCGTCGGGAAACCGGCGGCGACAGTGATGACCTCATCTCCCCGCCCGATGCGTCTCCCGCCAAGTTCGTGGGCCGTCAGGGCACTGAAGGCAAGCAGGTTGGCGCTGGAACCGCTATTGCAAAGCGAGCAGTACTTCACACCCAGCCACTCGGCAAACCGGGTTTCAAACTTGTGCGCCCACGGACCGGCCGTCAGCCAGAAATCAAGCGATGAATCCACCAGGTTCACCATCTCCTCTGCATCAAAGAAGCGGCCTCCATAGTTCACTTTCGTCTTGCCCGGGATGAACTCCCTGGGCTGACCGTGAACTTCGGCATAATACGCCCGCGTCAATTCGAGGATTTGCTGTTTAAGCTGTTGCTTCCTTTCCATCTCTACCAGACTTTCCAAGGGGCCTTGCCCTCATCCCATAATTTATTCAACTCCTGATTATCGCGCAATGTATCCATCGGTTTCCAGAAACCCGTATGCTTATACACGTGGATCTGTTGCCTGGCGACAAGTCTCTGCATCGGTTCTTTCTCAAACATCTCCTCGTCACCTTCCAGATATTCAAACAGTTCCGGCTCACAGACAAAGAAGCCCGCATTGATCCAGGTTCCGCTTTCCTTGGGTTTCTCGATAAATGACGTCAAGATACCCGAATCATCCACGTTCAAGACACCCAATCGGCCGCCAGGCTGATAGGCCGTCATCGTCAGAATCTTACCGGACTCGTTGTGCGCATTGATTGTAGCCCGGATATCCACATCGGACACGCCGTCTCCATATGTCAACAGGAACGGTTCATTGCCAATATACTTCTGAATCCGCTTGACCCGGCCTCCCGTCATTGTCATCAAGCCGGTATCCACCATCGTTACCCGCCATTTCTCGGAATGATTATCCATGATCTCGACCTCGTTGTTGGCCAGGTTGACGGTCATATCGCAATTATGATAAAAGTAGTTTGCGAAATACTCCTTGATCACATATTGCTTATACCCGCAACAAATGATGAAATCGTCGATGCCATAATGGCTGTACAATTTCATAATGTGCCACAGGATCGGCATCCCGCCGATCTCAATCATCGGTTTGGGTTTAAACTGGGATTCTTCAGAAATACGGGTTCCGAATCCCCCGGCGAGCAGGACAGCTTTCATAAGACAGGCTATTACTAATCAATTATCTTCTTTCACTTTTCGCTTTGTAAGGAAATACAGGCACTCCCTGAATGTCACCGATCGCGTAACCCACATCACGAAGATGTAAAGGGCCGCCGTCAAAAGGACTTTGGCGGTCAGGCGGATTACGAGATTGCCGATAAAACCGGATACGTACCAGGCCGCAAGGATGGATAGGACCGTAAAGCCGAGAAACGGGAGGATGTCATTTAGCAATTGCCAGTATGTATATCCTATCTCCCTCCGGACCAGTTCGACCCAGACCAGCAGCCAGAACATATTGATGATCGAGGTTCCCAAAACCATATAAGTGATTCCCCAGGGATACAGCAGCAGCACTGCCGCCAGTGTCGATGCAAGCAATGCAATATTCCCCCACATATACTGGTTCGAGCGGCCCCGACTCAACAACAGGTTCATACAAATGTAAATCAATGGGGTCACGGCCCCCGCCACGCCAAGGATCTGCAAGAGAACCACACTTTCCTTCCATTTGTCAGAGAGGGCGAGCGTGATGAATTCAGGCGCCACAAACGCAAGTCCGAACATGCAAGGGAATGAGATGAAAGCGGCGAACCGGATCATCTTGCGAAAAACCCGAAGCTGGCGTTCTCGCTCGTCGACCACCGTGGCGAATACGGGCTGGGCCACGCTATTGACCATTCCGGACAGCACATTGACCCCCATCGTGCTCCATTTATTCGCCTGCGTATAGTATCCGACCCGTTCAGCGGAATAGTACCGCCCCAGGATAATCGTAACCAGGTTGCTGTTGACCATCCCCAGACAGATCGTAAACACCAATTTGATGCTGTATCTCAGCATTTCTTTCACGGGCCGGAAATCGATGTGGAACGTGGGGCGCCAACTTGAACAGATCCAATAACCGACGTTTGTCAGTAAACCCAACACCAGCGCCTGGATTACCAGCGTCCAATAAGCAAATCCTTTCCGCGCCAGGTATATACCCAGCAACCCGGATATCGCGACTGCCGTGATATTGACGATAGCCATTTCCTTCACTTGCAATCGCTTTGTCAAATATGCACGGTGGGCCGTGCCCAATCCGGCCAGGACAAAGCTCAGGAACGACCAGCGAGCCAGCTTGATCAATTCCGGATGATGGAAATAGCGCGCGATAAGGGGCGCACTCAAGAACAGCAGGAAATAGCAACCCAACGATACCAGGACATTGAACCAGAAAACGGAATTATAGTCTTCATGGCGAATCTCCTTCCGGTTGATGAGCGCAGAAACAAAACCTCCTTCCTGAAGGGTCAATGCGATCATATTGAACACCGCCAGCATCCCGACCAGGCCATAGTCGTCCGGAGACAGCGTGCGGGCGAGATAGATGCCAAAGGCGGCATTGAGCAGTTGCTGCAGGAAACTGCTCATTCCTCCCCAGAACAATCCTTTCGAGGTCTTTTCTTTAAGCGTCGATTCGCCCATAATACATAAACTTTCAAATTTAGCATTTTTCTCGCAGATTTTGCTTTTTTCCGAGGTCCCTTTCGAAAAAAAGCCTTTCCTTTGTGGTGAGGGGAAGAATCCCCGTCATTGACATATTAAAAAGGAGGTTATATGAAAAGATTTGTGCGGGCGGACATAATCTCCGCCACATTGTTCACGGCTGCGGCCGTATGGTTCACGTCCTGTACCTGGACGGAAGATCCCTTCAAAAACAAGGAAAAGCAAGGAACGGCCGAGGAACCGGCCATCCCGATGGAGCAGGTGCTCAGCGTGGCCGAACTGGCCACGGGCCAGTATGCCGGCGACACGGTGTGGGTGCAGGGCTACATCGTGGGCGGCCTTACGAAAAGCGGGGCCTTCGATTTCGACTGCGACACGGCCGTCACATCCACGGCACTGATCATCGCCGACAGCGTGGCCTGCCGCACCCCCGCCCTATGCGCTGCCCTCAACCTCACCAAGGCCGCGCACAAGGAGGTCCTCGGCCTCGACAAACAGGTCAACAAGGCCACCGTCTACCACCGCAAGATCTTCGTCCAGGGCAAAGCCGCTACCTACAAGAAAATCCCCGCCATCACCAACCTCTGCCAGTACAAGTTGGAATGAAAAAAGAGCGGCAGGTTCATTGTATCAAAAGGGTTAAAAAGCGAGGCAGGCGCGGACACGGCACCATGAATTGAAAGGGCATGGAGAGAAAGAGGCGGTGCCAGATTTGTTGCCAGATTCAAAGTACAGGCGCCACGAGTTGAGATTATCGTACTCCGTACCCGACCAATAAGTGGAATTCTCAATCGCAAAGGCTGTACCTCCGGCGGTACGGAGCTTTGATTCCAGTTCCCCGGAGCTCATAGAACTTGGATTGTCGCTATATGAACCGCTGGCTCCGCAGCCGATGAACATGTACTGCCAGTCCTTTATAGTGGGGAGTCGCCATGTGCCGCCCGTGACTTTGGTATGGGCGGAGGCTATATTTGCGTAGATTTTGCCGTCCTTTCCTGCCAACTATCTTGCCCCTTCACAAACAGCTTGTCGCCCGTGCTGAAGGAGAGCTTCTTTGTTTCTTCGTTATACGTGGCTTTGGTGGAGGGGTCACTCTGATAGGTCACCTTGACGGTTACGGGAAGGGTGAAGCCTTTTGGGTCAGTACTACCCTAGTCGTTGATGAAATCGCTACTGCATCCGGTCGTAAACAGCAGGGCGGGCATCAGCATCGCAAATGCCAGCGCCTTGATGATCGTCTTTGCTTTCATCAGATAGTCTCCTCAACAAACGTTCCATCCATTGTTGTTTCAATAGCCCAAAGGGAATAGCTCCAGCAGAGGATACCCTCAGTTTTCAGCTCCACGACTTTCGTTGAGGGGGCTTCGTAAAAGATTCTGTTCTTTGTTTCCATTATGTGGTTGTTTATTATTGTTTCATGTTTTACAAAAGGCAACCAGCGCGTCATGTCACGCAGTGAGCGGGTCAAAAGCCGAGGACGGGCCTGAGATGGCACGACCATTCCAGAGAGGCCCCGCTCCAACAATATTTGGAGAAGAGCCACGCGTGGTCGTAATAGGACTCCGACCTAGTAGCAGACCAATAGTCGCCATATAGGGCCGTGCCGCCGACACCGGTGGTGATGTAGGCGTTTACGCTGTCGTCGAAGGTCTTTCCGTCATTGTCGCCTGTCGTAGAGCCGAGGTTGTTGAAGATGGCCTCGTAGTCGCGCTTCTGTGCCACGCACCAGTCCGACACGGTGGTGCTGCCCAGCGAAGTGTAGTTTGTCAGGGAGCCGCGTTCATCGTCGGGCAGCAGCTTCAGCGTAGTGCCTGCGTAGGCGGTCACAGAGGACCAGCCCTCGATGGGGTACCATTTCAGCGTCGTAGCGTCCGTGAGGGCGAGGATAAGTCCGTGGCCGTCGGAGGTCACCTTGCCCAGGATGCCCACGGCAGTCTTGCCTGCTGGAAGGGGCGTCTTGGCCGGATAGGCATAGCCGTCGGCGGTAATGACACTGCCGACATCGGCGCTTGTCACAGCGCTGAGGGCAGGGGCCACAGTTCTGGTGATGTTATAGATTTTACCTTTTTCCAGTACTTTATCGCTGCTGGTGAAGGGAATATCTTTACCTCCCACCGTCAGGGAGTAAAGATTTATATTACTGCCCGTCTCTCCACCAATAGCAAATGTTGCCGTACCAGAACCATCCGTTTTTACTGATCCAGTAACCAATTGGGAACCTGATTTTTTTAATACTGCAGTGACAACAGTAGAGGCCTTCAACCCCGTGATGGTGAAGTTGAGAATGGCACGTTGCGGACTCAGGGCAAAGCCGCTGGAATACTCATTTGCAGCCTCATAGGTGAACTGTTCTACGGCTACAGCCTTAGAGGTGGCTAAAGCTTTAGTCGCATCATAAGAAATCTCAGCGTCATAAGCGTTATTATCTGTAATAGATAAATAGCCATAGGTTTTGTAGCCGGCAGGTAGCAAAATGGCGTGGGTAGAGCCGTCCTCAAGAAGTGTTTCCGCAGTGCCGGGATAATTATACTCGGTAGTAATGGTGCCGCTGAATTTTCCTTCAGACTCATCGTAATCCAGCGTGCCAGCAAACCGGCCAGCTTTCTTATTATGACTACCCCACACAAACAGTTTGTCGCCCGCGCTGAAGGAGAGCTTCTTTGTGCCGTCGTCAAACGTGGCTTTGGTGGAGGGGTCACTCTGATAGGTCACCTTGACGGTTACGGGAAGGGTGAAGCCTTTTTGGTCAGTACCCTCGTCGTTGATGAAATCGCTACTGCAAGCGGCCGTAAACAGCAGGGCGGGCATCAGCATGGCAAAGGCCAGCGCCTTGATGATAATACTTGATTTCATAATAAGATATCTTCCTCTATTGTGTTCCATCTTTTAGAAGCGACAAAGATAATGAATATCAAGCCAAATCGTGTAAGCCTAAAAGTGCGAAATCTTGCATTTTTTATGTAGAATCTATAATTTTGGGGTAAATCAGAGTGCTTAATCAACAACAATAATCATAATCTTTCCAAACAATGAACAAACTACGGTATGTACAACCCACGTCTGAGACAGTGGAGTTGAAAATGGAATCAAGAATTCTCGAGGACAGCTTAACCAGTGTATTTTGGCTGGGCAATGACAGCAGCATCAATGGTTTGATGGATTACGATTATCAAGATACGCCGCTCAATTGGTAACCCTGAAGATAGAGAATGCTATGAAAAAGAGAATGCGTATTCTGAGCATGGCTGCTCTCGTGATCCTGGGCGCCATGTTCGTGAGCTGCCAGAGCATTGTCGACGACCAGCAGCCGGCCAATGACGGTACGGTTACCCTTACCGCGTCGGTCAACCTCGAGAGCAATTCAACGAAAGCCCTGACATCTGCCGGTGTAAAGACTTTCGCAGTGGGTGATCGGATTGCAGTGGTTTATACGAATAACAGCGGGTATTACGGGGAGACCGTGAAGGCCACCAGCGCGGCGCTAACCGAAGGAGATATAACGGATTCGGGTAAAAGAGCTCGTTTTACCGTATCGCTCAACAACCCGAAAGAACAGAGCGTAAAGCTTGTTTATCCGGCCGCGATGGTAAATGACGAGGGCAATGAGGTTTCTATCAGTTCGCAGGACGGTACGCTGGCCACGCTCGCAAGTACATACGACTGTGCAGTGGCCCTAGCAAACCTGACCATCGACGGCTCGAAGGCTACGATTACCGGCTACTCGCTCGCCAACATGTTTACCATCGGCAGATTTACCATCAAGGACAGCGGCGGCGAAGACAAGACCAGCACCATAACCAAAATGACAGTGAGTGACGGCATCTACACCTACACTATCAACCGTGCTGCTGCTGCAGGCCCCATCTGGGTAGCTATGAACCCCTTTACCAACGGCAGGACCATGACCGTCACCGCCACCGATGGCACAAACTGGTACTGGAAGACAACCGCAACAGAACAGACCCTTGCTAAAGGCAAAATCTATCCCATCGAAGTAACGTCATGTAACAACTTCCAAGTAAAAAACGGTACAGATCTCGTACAGCCCACAACGGTCTCTCCTGAAGGCGTAGCCAATTATTCGCTGAGCGGAACAAAGACCGTTTCTGGTACGGGCAAGGCCAACATCACTGCGTCTGGCACTCTTAGTCTGAAACTTACTACTCCGGGTCCGGAAGGCACTATTACGGGATGTCTGGACTTCGGAAACTCTAATAATTCTAGTTTAGATATCGGCGCTGATACTGATCCTTATAAGCACTATTACATCAGCAATCCTGGAGCCACCGCTTTAACGCAGACGGGATCCTCTTTTTCTATTAAAAGTAAGGGTTACATTCACTTTGATGGCAATGTTTCATGCAGTAATTTGCACTTGAAGGACATGGTTAAAATGTATGTCGAAGGGGATTTCACCGGCAAACTTGCTTTGGATCCCGATGCCTCTCTGATGGTTAAAGGAACTGCGACAATCTCTAATGCCGGTGATTTCTATTGCAACTCATCTGGAGGATATAAAGAGTACCTATACAGGCCGGCGCTGTCATCATTATCGATAGGCGGTGAAATAGAAGGTACTATCTACTACCAAGAAGGCGAAACGTGGGCTACTGCCATTCATGATTATCTTGAAAACAGTAATTGGAGGTATGATAATGAAATAACTGCGTACCTTAGCTTTTATTTAGTAGACGAGAATGGATATCGTATCAACCCATATACGCAAATTGATCCTTCTAAATCTTATAAGCTTGCCGATACGTATAAGTAACCCCTTCTCAAAAAGTATAGTCCTGGAGTAATCCTCGATATATGAAGCAGAAGCGGCCTCAGGAGCACATAAAAAGGCCCTCAGATACTACTCTGAAGGCCTTTCCTGTGACCCGCTTGGGGCTCGAACCCAAGACCCCAGCATTAAAAGTGCTGTGCTCTACCAACTGAGCTAGCGAGTCAATCCCATTTGGGGATGCAAAGGTATGCAATTAATCGTTAATTGCAAAAAAATAATTGATTCGCGAAGCGGCGAGTGACAGCAAAATGGGCGGCCCTTTTTTCGGGCCGCCCATCTGGTATCATAGCCGCGGAGCGGCTTACGCGCCAAAGTTGTCGTACAGGATGCTTTCAGGCGCAACGCCGAGGGAATCCAGCAGATTCACGACGGAGGAGACCATCATCGGCGGACCGCACATGAAGTACTTGATGTCCTCGGGAGCCTCGTGGTCCTTGAGGTACGTCTCGTTCATCACGTTGTGCACAAAACCGGCCGTGTACTTCACGCCCGCTGCATCGGCTGCCGGATCGGGGCGGTCGAGGGCCAGGTGGAAGTGGAAGTTCGGGAAGTCCGTCTCGATCTCGGCGAAGTCCTCCAGGCAGAAAGCCTCGACGAGGGCGCGCGCGCCGTAGAAGCAGTGGACCTGACGGTTCGTCTTGAGCGTCTTGAAC
>JAEEGL016566354.1_pt1 | contig 13603 bp, 9 predicted proteins | sample 9134231 | NCBI WGS metagenome assembly JAEEGL01 (sample SAMN16246548, study PRJNA631951) | gut metagenome | biome: gut microbiome; feature: rumen; material: fiber-attached | host: Bos | place: Iran: Karaj | collected 2018-10
AAAAAAGTTCTTTTTACGAAAATTTATGCTTACTTTTGTTTAGTTATGTAAACCAATTGTTCAGAAATGTATTTTTGAACAATAGTTGTTGGAAGTAAACAATTATATATAATTGACTATGAACGCGGTGGGGAATGGGAGGATGAATCCCTATAGGACAACAAAACACTCAATGGCTTGTATTTTTGAAATGCAAGCCATTCTTTTAAAAAATTATGTACTTTAGCAAAAAATAACACAATGAAAAATTTTATCCTATTCGATACGCAAGTTCGTGATGCATTGAAGCCATTCACGTTTACTCGACCCGTTTCAGAGATCCGTTGCGGAATACTTACCATTACCGAAAAATGGAATAAGCGTTTGCAAACGACGTGTTCGTTTAAGACTGCCGATTATCTTCAGACAAAATTTCAATTACACGAAACAGAAGACAACATATATATAAATAGTGCCGTTTTTCCAACACAGGAAATTGCCGAAGCAGTTCTAAACTTGGCAGAGAACGCAGTTTTGACGACAGAAAAATCGTGGATTGCGGCACGAGTAAAATCGTTACATGACGAAACAGATTTGTCTTCATTACAGCAAATTCCGTTTTCGGGTGAATGTAAGCAATTGGAACATATCTGGAACATATTTCAATTCAATCCTGATGAGATAAATGCTGATTTTGAGTTGGTTACGGCTGGTCGTCACTCGCAGAAACTGAGTGAGACGAATCGTGTCATTTGTCCTGAAAATGTGTTTGTTGAAGAAGGTGCGAGTGTGGAATTTGCAATTATCAATGCTTCTGGGGGCAAAGTATATATTGGCAAAGAAGCCGAGATATGGGAAAATGCAGTCATTCGTGCTCCTTTTGCAATGAACGAGCACGCTGTCGTGAAAATGTCGGCTAAGATTTATGAAGGAACGACCATCGGGCCATATTCCAAAGTTGGTGGCGAAGTGCAGAACTCCGTCATTATTGGCTATTCTAACAAAGGCCACGACGGATATTTGGGGAATTCGGTGCTTGGCGAATGGTGTAATTTAGGCGCTGACACCAATAATTCAAATCTCAAAAACGATTATTCTCCCGTGAAAGTATGGAATTATGCGACGCGACATTTTGAAAATTCGGGTTTGCAGTTTTGCGGACTGATGATGGGTGACCATTCCAAGTCGGCAATCAATACGATGTTTAACACGGGAACGGTTGTCGGCGTTTGTGCCAATATATATGGTGGCGGATTTCCACGGAATTTCATTCCTTCGTTTTCGCGAGGCGGTGCACAAGGAATCGAGGAAAATTATCTTGCTAAGGCATGTGAAACGGCAACACGTGTGTATGCCCGCCGTCATAAGGTTTTTGACGATGTGGAAACTGCAATTTTGACAACAATTTTTGAAGAAACACGACAAAATCGTATTTTTTAGTCATTGGCATACGATTTGACTTAATGAATTTACGATGATTTTTATGCGTAAAACTGACAATTTGACTTTTTATGGCAAACTCGATTAAGAAAGATTTTACAGACTTATTTTTTAATACAATAGACGGAAACGCAGAAATAATACCGATTGTAACGGATGAGGATATAAAAATTCAACATACTGAAGATATTCCTAACGTACTGCCAATTTTACCGCTTAAAAACGCGATTCTCTTTCCGGGAATCGTTATGCCTATTACTGTTGGTCGTGAACAATCGATTCGTTTGATTCGTGATTATAACAAAAAATCGAAACTTATTGGAACTGCAACGCAACGAGACTCGCAAGTGGAGAAGCCCGTTTTGGCCGACTTGTTCAACGTGGGAACGGTTGCAAAAATCCTGAAGATTCTGGAAATGCCCGACGGTACGACTATGGCTATTCTTCAAGGTGTTTCCCGTATTGCGATTATGGAACAGGTTCAGCACGAACCATACATGATGTGTAACGTGGTTCGCAGAACTGACGTGAAACCTGTCCAAGACAAAGAATTTGACGCAATTATTTCCTCGGTGAAAGATATGTCGGTGAAGGTGGTGAAAATGTCGTCGCAAATACCGAAAGAATCGATGTTTGCGATAAAAAACATTTCTGACGCCACGTTCATTGTGAATTTTATGTCGTCGAACGTTGACGCTCCGGTTGACAAGAAAATCGCTTTGCTTGACATTGATGACCTGAAGTCGCGTGCAATTATGTTGATGCAACTATTGTCGCAACAACTGCAAATTCTTGAGATTAAAAATGATATCTTGACAAAAACTCGTCAGGATATTGACCAGCAACAACGAGATTATTTTTTGCACCAACAAATGAAACAGATTCAGAATGAGTTGGGCGAGGAATCTGTGGATGCTGAAATAGAGAAATTCCGCGAAAAAGCCAAAGATAAAAAATGGTCGAAGGAAATTGCGGAACATTTTGAAAAAGAGTTGGTTAAGTTAAGTCGTGTCGGAACGCATTCTCCTGATTATTCTGTACAATATTCTTATGTGCAGACTTTGGTTGAATTGCCATGGAACGAATATTCCGAAGACAATTTTGACTTGAATAATGCCGAGAAGGTTTTGAATGCCGACCATTACGGTTTGGACAAGGTGAAAAAACGTATTTTGGAACACCTTGCCGTTCTCAAGCTGAAAAACGACATGAAATCGCCAATCCTTTGTCTGTACGGACCTCCGGGAGTTGGAAAAACGTCGTTGGGTAAGTCGATTGCCCGTGCTTTGGGCCGAAAATATTGCCGAATGTCGTTGGGCGGTTTGCACGATGAATCGGAAATTCGTGGTCATAGAAAAACCTATATTGGCGCTATGCCTGGACGAATTATCCAAAATCTGAAGAAAGTGAAGACTTCAAACCCTGTCTTTGTGTTGGACGAAGTCGATAAAGTTGGCCGTGATGTGCACGGCGACCCGGAATCGGCATTGTTGGAGGTTTTGGACCCCGAACAAAATAACACGTTCTACGACAATTATCTGGAACTTGACTATGATTTGTCGAAAGTGATGTTCATTGCGACGGCAAACAATATAGAATCGATTTCTCCCGCTCTTCGCGATAGAATGGAGATGATTGACATTTCTGGCTATATCGCCGAAGAAAAGATTGAGATTGCAAAACGTCACTTGGTTCCTAATCAATTGAAAGCAAACGGGTTGGGTGAAAAAGCATTGAAATTTCCGAGCAAGACCATTGAATATATCATAATCAATCATACTCGCGAATCGGGTGTTCGTTTGCTTGACAAGAAAATTGCCGAAATCATTCGTGGATACGCACAAAAAATCGTTCGTGGCGAAGAATTTTCACCGACGGTTTCTATTGACGATGTGAAATCGATTCTTGGAAAACCAGATTTCTATTCTGAAATATACGAAGGTAACGATTTTGCTGGCGTTGTAACAGGTTTGGCGTGGACAGCCGTCGGTGGCGAAATCTTGTATATAGAGACAAGTTTTAGCAAAGGCAAGGGAGCGTTGACGCTGACGGGAAATCTTGGAAACGTGATGAAGGAATCGGCAACGATTGCGTTGGAGTACGTCAAGGCACACGCAAGCCGTTTCGGTCTTGACACGTTCGATTTTGAAAACACGAACATTCATTTGCACGTACCCGAAGGTGCTATTCCCAAAGACGGACCATCGGCCGGAATCACAATGGCTACGTCGATTGTGAGTGCGCTGACACACCGAAAAGTGCGTAAACGTATCGCTATGACTGGTGAAATCACGTTGCGAGGAAAAGTGTTGCCTGTAGGCGGTATAAAAGAGAAAATCTTGGCGGCAAAACGTGCTGGTATTCAAGAAATTATACTTTGCTCGCAAAACGAGAAAGATATAAATGAAATAGGCGATATGTATCTGAAAGGACTTTCGTTCAAATATGTGAACGAAGTCACAGAAGTGATAGATTACGCTTTGTTACAGGAAAAATCAACAAAATAACAGTTGCAATCTGTTCGCCTTGTGCTGGATGTGAAGAAATAATTATTACTTTTCTCTTGAAAGAAAAGTAATACAAAAGTTCAAGACGGACTTGCTCAATAAAAAACAAGAGCACTCAGAAAACATAAACAGATTCCTTGCCTCACGTTGTTCGGCTACGGAATGACGATACCATTGGGAAAGGGGTGAAAGAAAAGAGAAAATGGCGAAGCCATTTTCTCTTTTCTTTCCTATGGTTCTACCAGCCCGTCATTCCGACCGAAGGGAGGAATCTCTGTATCATTCGATTTTTCTCGCTGAAGACAAAAACTAAAAGAAATCTTTTTATTTTTGAACTCCAAACATTTTTGATTTTGAAACTATTCCGTTCCATACTGCCATTTCTTCTGCTATCCTTTGTAGTCCAAGCCCAAGCGCCTATAAAGGACGGAGCAATTCTTGCCGAATTTTCGGTGAGCGACAGCACCAAGGTCTATTTCTCGCAAGGAAACTTGCAATATCAGGCAAGCACTGGCACGTGGCGGTTTGCAGAACACCAATGGGATGAAATTGGGACTTTTGAAAATAAAATTATTGAAAATCGGGGTTATATTGATTTATTTCAATGGGGAACAATTATTGAAAAAGAGAATCATTTTTTTTATGAAATAGATAGTATTGATAGAAATAATTACCTTCTAATAGAACATAGAGTTTTTGTGGGGGAAGATGATTTTGGTATTCTATATAATGTTTGCGATGTAAACAACAAAAAATCTAAATGGCGTATGCTTACGATAGACGAATGGATGTATCTATTGACAGAACGAGATGATGCTTTTGAGAAAATTGGTATAGCGAATGTTAATATCACCTCTGGTTTTGTATTACTGCCCGACCGATGGAAAATCCCAGCAGGATTAACATTTAAACCTGGATTCGCAAATGATTCTGAAATGGAGTCTTCATTAACATATACTTATAGGAAAGTCAACAATTATTCTATTGAAGAATGGGAAAAAATGGAAACCAACGGAGCCGTTTTCCTTCCTTGTTCTGGTTACATAAGTACTGATGGAGGAGATGATGATAATGGAAATTATTGGTGTTATTCAATAGATAAAACCTCAAAAGAATATGTTTATTTGTGGATAAGCGTTGTTAATGCTGGTTTTGATTTGGAGGCAGATGCAAAAATGTCTGTCCGTCTTGTGCAGGATGTGAAGAAATAATTATTACTTTTCTCTTGAAAGAAAAGTAATGCAAAAGTTCAAGACGGACTTGCTCAATAAAAAACAAGAGCACCCAGAAAACATAAACAGATTCCTTGCCTCACGTTGTTCGGCTACGGAATGACGATGCCTTTGGGGAAGAGGGAGAAAGAAAAGAGAAAATGGCAAAGCCATTTTCTCTTTTCTTTCCTATGGTTCTACCAGCCCGTCATTCCGACCGAAGGGAGAAATCTCTGTATCATTCGATTTTTTCTCTCCGAAAACAAAAACTAAACAAAATCTTCTTATTTTTGAACTCCAAACAGTTTTGATTTTGAAACTTTTCTGTTCCATAGTGTCGATTTTCTTTTTGTTCCTCTCGCTTGGGGCGGTGGCGCAAAATGATACGATTAACGATTCGTTGGTTATGGACCTAAGAGGGTCGTGGTATCCGAGGCAGCAACCCGTCGATACAATTAACGACACGTTGATTTTGAATTCGAATCAGGCACTATATGCTGGTGAAAGCACTGATTGTAGGAAAAATAAGTGCATATTGATAATCGTGGCAAAGAAAACGTTGTATCTTTCCACGATAGAGAAACCGCATAGAATAGTGTCTTATTCATGTCCTAATCATAAGGTTGAACATTATTCGACAGACAAACTGGATGTTTTCAAAATTTATTTCAAAAAGAATCAATATAAGGGATACATAACTTTTGTCGGAATAAATGGTGACGAGATGACGTTGAAATTTGCTAAAAGAAAATATGACTATGTTCAAACAGATGGGATTTCGGCACTTGTATTTAATGCTTATACACACTCAATATATGTAAAACCACAGCCATGCGAGCAAATAGATGCTTTTCTGTATGATGCGCTATCCTATGCAGCCCAAGCCCAACCGCCTATAAAGGACGGTGCGATTCTTGCCGAATTTTCGGTGAGCGACAGCACCAAGGTCTATTTCTCGCAAGGAAACTTGCAATATCAGGCAAGCACTGGCACATGGAAATTTGCTGATAATCAATATGATATGATTGGCGACAATAATTCCAACATTTCAAGTTCTTATAGTGGTTGGATAGATTTATTCGGTTGGGGAACAAGCGGTTACAATGGCAAAAATCCATATATGACAAGCGCGAATTATTCCGATTATGGAGATGGCTACAACGACATAGCAGGAACAAACTATGATTGGGGCGTGTACAACGCAATTTCCAACGGCGGAAACCAAGCTGGGCAATGGCGTACTCTAACCCAATCAGAGTGGTACTATGTTATTTCAGAAAGAACAGATGCCCGTTATTTGCGTGGAACAGCAAACGTGAATGGCGTAAACGGATTGATTTTATTACCAGACAACTGGACGTTCCCATCAGATGTTGAATTTACGTATGGAGAAGATGGTTGGTCACAAAACACATATTCCGCTTCCGAGTGGAGCAAGATGGAAGCGAATGGTGCCGTGTTTCTTCCTGCTGCTGGCAACCGCGACGGGGCAGACGTGTACATTGTGGGTTCCTACGGCTACTACTGGTCGAGTTCGGCTTACGACGACGGCAACGCCTACTTTCTGAGCTTCTACAGCGACGACGTGGGCACGGACGACCTCGACCGCGACGACGGGCAGTCTGTCCGCCTTGTGCAGGATGTGAAGAAATAACGAATATCTATTACGCAAAAACAAAAAATATATTTCGGAAGTATGGTTATTTAATAAAAATGTGTATAATTGCAAAAAAGTTAAATAATGAATCTTATTAAACGAGATTTTTATCTTAACCAGCTTATAAACAAGCAACAGAATAATCTTATAAAGATAATTACTGGCGTTCGTCGTTGTGGCAAGTCGTTTCTGCTTTTCACGTTGTTCAGGGATTATCTTGTGTCGCAAGGACACGACGAGGAACATATAATAGCAATTGCGCTCGACGATTTCAAAAACAGAAAATACCTGAACCCCGAGGCATTGTACGATTATGTTGTTTCTAAAATAGTTGATGACAAACCATATTATATTCTTCTTGACGAAATCCAACTTATTGTTGGTTTTGAAGGAGTTTTGAACGGATTCCTCCACATAAAAAACGCCGACACGTATGTTACGGGCAGTAATTCAAAATTCTTGTCTTCCGATATTATAACCGAATTTCGGGGACGTGGTGATGAAATAAGAGTGTATCCGCTTTCGTTTTCGGAATTTTATTCTGCCGTCGGTGGTGACAAGCAAGAGGCGTTGTACCAGTATTTCTTGTATGGCGGAATGCCGTTGACGTTGTCAATGCAGTCGCATGTGGAAAAGACGAATTATTTGAATGGATTGTTCCGAAGCGTGTATATGCAAGATATTATTGCCAGATACAATCTTCGGGCAACCGACGAGATGTTTGAATTGTTGGAGATTTTGTCGTCGAACATTGGCTGCCTGACAAATCCGCAACGGTTGGAAAACACGTTCAGAAGCGAGAAGTCACTAAAGCTGACAAAACAAACTATTACTACGCTCTTGCGATATTTTGAGGAATCGTTTCTGATAGAAAAAGCGATGCGTTACGATGTGAAAGGGCGTCGGTATATTGGAACGCCGCAGAAGTACTATTTTGTCGATATGGGAATACGCAATGCGGTGATAGGTTTCCGTCAGACCGAGGAAACCCACATAATGGAGAATGTGATATACAATGAATTAAAAATAAAAGGATTCTCGGTTGATGTAGGCGATGTGGAAATCTTTGAAAAAGAGAATGATAAAACGCAGCGAAAACATTTGGAAGTTGATTTCGTGGCAAATCGGGGAGGCAATCGCTATTATATCCAGTCTGCTTTTTCAATGGATTCGGCCGAAAAGGAACTGCAAGAAAAAAAGTCGCTCAAAAATATAGATGATTCGTTTAAGAAAATCATAATCGTAAAAGCTCCGGTGGTTCCTGCCTACGATGAAAACGGATTTCTTGTCATTGGCTTGCTTGATTTTTTACTTTTGAACTCCAAACAATTTTGATTTTGAAACTTTTTCGTTCCTCGAGAGAATTATATGACCTCAAAAAAGTCACTTGAAAAAGTTGCTTTTTTATTTCCATAAAATTGTTACTTTTGCACGCGAAACCGCAGTCAAACGACTGTAAAAAATCAAAATATGATAACTGTTGACAATTTAGCTATCCAGTTCGGTAAACGGACACTTTTTCAAGATGTAAACTTAAAATTCACGCCGGGAAACATTTATGGTGTGATTGGTGCTAACGGGGCGGGAAAAACCACGTTTTTGCGATTGCTTTCGGGCGATTTGGATTCCACGCGTGGAACTATCTCGTTGGGTGCTCACGAACGTCTATCCGTGTTACGTCAGAACCACTTTGAATATGATGATTGTACCGTTTTGAACACAGTTTTGATGGGCTATCAGCAATTATGGCAAATTATGCAGGAAAAAGATGCCCTTTATGCAAAACCCGATTTCAGCGATGAGGACGGTATCAAGGCAGCTGAATTGGAAGAGAAATTTGCTGAAATGGACGGCTGGAACGCCGAAAGCGACGCAGCGACATTGTTGAGCGGATTGGGAATTGCAGAAGATTTGCACCAAAAGTTGATGAAGGACTTGAGTGGTAAGGAAAAAGTGCGTGTAATGTTGGCTCAGGCGTTGTTCGGTAATCCTGACAACTTGTTGCTCGACGAGCCGACCAACGATTTGGATTTGACAACGATTACGTGGTTGGAGAATTTCTTGTCGAACTTTGAAAAGACCGTGTTGGTCGTTTCCCACGACCGTCACTTCCTGGATTCGGTTTGTACACACACTGTCGATATTGATTACGGAAAAATTCAGTTGTATGCGGGAAACTACTCGTTCTGGTATCAAAGTAGCCAGTTAGCATTGCGTCAGCAAGCACAGCAGAACAAGAAGGCAGAGGAGAAGAAAAAAGAATTGTTGGAATTTATTGCCCGCTTTAGTGCCAACGTTGCAAAGTCGAAACAGACGACGAGCCGCAAGAAAATGCTTGAAAAACTGAATGTTGAGGAAATTCAACCTTCTACACGTCGTTATCCGGGCATTATCTTCAAACCAAGTCGTGAAGTGGGAAATAAGATCTTGGAAGTTCACGGTCTGACGGCTTCTATTGATGGAGAACCGTTGTTCAACAATGTAGAATTTACTGTTGAAAAAGGCGACAAAATCGTGTTCTTGGCTCGTGATCCACGTGCAATTACGGCTTTGTTTGAGATTATTACGGGCAACAGAAAGGCTGACGGAGGTAACTTTGAATGGGGAACTACCATTACGACGGCATATTTGCCAGTTGACAACTCGAAATTCTTCAACACCGATATGTCATTGATAGACTGGCTCGCACAGTTCTCTGAAGACACGCACGAAGTGTTCTTGCGTGGATATCTTGGCCGTATGTTGTTCTCGAACGAGGAAGTGTATAAACAAGTGAAAGTGCTTTCGGGAGGCGAGAAGATGCGTTGTATGATTTCAAAAATGATGTTGAAGGACGCCAATGCCTTGATTTTGGATTCTCCGACCAACCATTTGGATTTGGAGTCTATTCAGGCATTCAACAACTCGTTGATGCAATTCCCTGAAATCGTGTTGTTTACCTCGCACGACCACGAGTTTATACAAACCGTTTGTAATAGAATCATTGAATTGACACCGAACGGCATTATTGACAAGAAAATGGATTATGACGATTATATAACCGACGAGAAAGTTGCTGCTGCACAAGAGAGGTTGTATAAATAAGTAGGGGATAGGTACTATTGTTCATAGCCTAACGACGGAGATTTCAATATTTCAAGTGACGGTGTTTTTAAAAAACGAGTTCCATAGTCGTTTTTTGCACCGTCATTCCCATATTTTGATAAAACGATAGGGCAGTGTCGTTCCCTGCCCAGACATTCAATGTAATATTGTGGCAACCAATTGATTGAGCATAGTTTTTCACGTAATCAAACAATGCTTTTCCCACGTGGCGACCACGAGCGTTTTCGTCCACGCAAATGTCGTCGATGTAGAGCGTTTTTATATCGTGGAACAAATGTGTATTCTGAGTTCTGGAAATCTGGCAAAAAACATAGCCCAATACGCCATTGTCGTCATAAACAAAAATAGGCTTATTCTCATCTTTTAGCAATTCACAGAGTTCCTGTGCGTTGTATTTAGTTGTATTTGGCTTAAATAAATCGGGACGAATCTTGAAATGAACCATATCGTCTTGAAGTAAAAGATCAATAAGTTTTTCAATATCGTTGTTATTAGCTTCTCGTATCATATTTTAACTTTTGTTTAGCAAATATACAAAGAAATGGTTGTTTTCAAAGTGGTGATATATTATGTTAAATAGAATATATTGAATTATGAGTTAATAATTAAGAACAGGAATATTGTGCGCGTATTATAAGCGAATTTTATTGAAAAAAGGGACTATATAATAATGACTACTTTTCGATATTTGCTAAACGGACAATCAGAAACCGAGAATTTTTAAATGTTTTTGACCGCAAAAGTTTTATTCTAAAAAATTGCATTTTTTTTCACCAAGCAAGGCAATTATTCAAATATCCTGAAAAATTTTGCCGAAAAAAATGGAGGATTTTTACGAATCAAAAGGCAATAGTCCAAAACGTTGAAATTTTTTGCAAAAATATGCAATGAGAAAAAAACACGAAACTTTGCCATAAATCGCTACCAAAATATAATCGAAAAAAATCTATGAAAAATACAAAAGGTGACAGATGTGGAAAAAAGTCGTTTTTTTGCAAACAACATTCAAAACCAAGCTAAATATTCACAAAAAACGTCTAAACCCCTCTCCAAACGACGAAAACCACTTTTGTCCTATAATTGATATTATGTTAAATAGCATATTGGAAGAAATCCTCCACCGGACATTAAATAAGACAAACTTTTAGAAAACGGAAAATTGTGAATCAGATCAAAATGTATTTTCTATCATCTTCATCCAACAACGTTGCTGTTCTTCTGTTCCTCCTTTTTGGTATCGGGAATTTCCTGAACGACAAGCCGAAAATGTAAGTGTGAAATCTTTTTGTAATGTTACAGTGCCTTGGGGAGACCACGAGAAATAATCATCACCTTCAACAACCTGTATGATAGTGAGCGGATCCCACATACGTTGATATGGATCTTCGGGACAATCAAGGTAAATTTGTTTCAAAGGATGTACGTCTATATGTGCCAACGTCTGTAAAATCTCGGATTTTGTCCAATATAACGCATTTCCGACTGCTTCTGGCGAATAAGACACAGGAATTTCTTTCGGAAACAAATCAAAGAAAACTCGGGCAAAGCGACCACTTTGCATAATGTTGTACTCCCCTGTCTTGTCCGCCTCGTCGAACTTCCCTCCCATCACAATGATTCGCTTTATTTTTTGTGCAACCAACGAAACACCGTCAAGTTGACTATACTCGTCGGGCGACGATGTGAGAAGATTTGCCAAACTCGTCAAAAAGCCTATGGAAAGCACTGTGACGGATTTGTCAGGTTGTGATGCAAGTATTTTGCGATACACTTTATAATCATCGTCAAACTTCGTTTGCGTACGGGCAAACAAAGGTGAACCGTCTGGTCTCGTTTTTTCGGCAATATGAGCATAGTCGGTAAAAATCTGTGGATTTTGAACGCCATTACGGCACAAACCTATAGAAACATTTCCATGACCATAATAGGTATTCAGCACATCGGCAAAAGCGGCGTTCCTCTCTCCCATTCTGTCAACAATGATTCCGAGCAAATCCACCTTGCCACGGCTCATATACGTATGTGCCATGCAGATAGTCACCACATCGTCGGTGGAACTACCCAAATCGGTATCAATGATGATAGATTCAAACATGGAGAAGAAATCTTTTTTACAAATATAAACTATCGCACAAGGCGGACGGATTGCCTATAGTAGCGGTTGTAGTTGTCCATGTACACGTCGTTGCTGTCGAAAGTCAGATAGCTTGCGTTGTAGTCGTCGTTAGCCGAACTCGACCAATATTCGCCGTAGGAACCAACGTAGTACACCCCCGTACCATCACTATGGCCCGCAGCAGGAAGAAATATACTGTGACCATTTTTCTTGCTTGTCACCTTATACCCTTTTACACCATTTTCTTCAGCCCAAAACCACGTGCAATTATCAATCAATTCTTTAAATTCCGTTTCTGTCGGGAGTCTCATCCCACTTTTTAATGCCGCATCAAACGTATAATAGTCACCATATTCTGTTGGTGATTTTGCCCCGACGTTGCACGTGGCCCATTTTACACTTAAACCCAAATCAACAAATTCATCGTCATTTGGTTTAAGTTTAAAAGAAACTAACATCAAACTCAAAAGAACGAAGAGAACATCTATTTTTAAAATCCGTTTCATTAGCGATTACATTTCTATTACTTCAAATTCAGCGACATTGTTTTTGGATATGTCACCGTATATGAAAGTTTCAGGTTTTTCGTTTCCGACGGCTTCAAATCGAGACTCCACGTTGCTATGCTCTTGTCGTCCAATGTGGCTCCGTCGTACGACTGATTTGAAACTGTGATGCTTGATGAACTGGAAACTGGCAGATTGTCCAAAATCTCAAGTTTCACGTTGGTTGACTTGTTGTTTCTCACAGAAATGTTCCACGCAACGGTTTGTTTGTAGTTCTTCCCTACCGTCGATTTCTTGCTGAAATCGTCCAACAACGTACGTTCCACCATAATACCCTTGTCTTGTCCCAACGAAAGTTTCAGTGTATCAGTCGTTTGAGCGATATTCATATAAGACGTTCCCACATATTTCCCACTTAAATACAATGTGACTTCACCCGAAAGGTAGTTGTATTTTGCAAAATCAGTGATTTTTGCCAACAGATACGCATTTCTGTCAAGTTTTGGCACGCAACGATACACATATTCAGCAGGCAATTTATTGGTATTTATCGTGAGCATGGCGTCGTTTTGCTGCGATTTCACGCTAAAAAGTTCATCAATGGCAAATTCTATTGTAGTCATTTTCTCATCGGTAGTCGTGCGTATGCCTCGTGCGACGTTTGAAGAATAAGCCATTTTCGTTGCCGCTGCCGCTTCATCCATCTCCATATCGTAATTTACACTTTCTGCGGCTGCCATTTTCAAGTTCGCCTTGGAATAACACACTTGTGGCTGGTGTTCACGCAAAATCCACTTGTTAAGCGTCGGCACCGTGCCGTTCAGTGTCGGATTTCCCGTCGAGAGCGTCACTTTCACATTGTCCCAGTCGTAACCCGACGATTGATACACTTTTGCCTTGTACGCCATGGAAATGTCTTTGTTCACGTCTTCCACGCGAGCTTCGTAGAATGGTGTCCAATACGCACAATTCACGTAATACGACATTCCCAATTTGATATTTTGGGCTTTTGTTGACGAAACGGTCACCTCCACCTCGCCTTTTGTGCGGTTGCGGTACGGCGCAAGTTCAGAGTTGATTCT